>Ga0315914_1000289_pt1 | contig 56601 bp, 22 predicted proteins | sample MpolenodulesMG_FD_203920 | JGI IMG/M metagenome (GOLD analysis project Ga0315914, IMG submission 203920) | Medicago polymorpha root nodule microbial communities from Los Angeles, California, United States - elongated nodules | ecosystem: Host-associated > Plants > Roots > Nodule | place: USA...
AGTATGTGGTTTAATGTGCTTTGTGCGAAATATGGAGAAGAGGGGGCGGTTATGTGTTGGTAGAGGAGGGGGTTCAATGTGATGACAACACTTGCATCTCATTCGAATGGTGGTTTGTTAGATGACTGTCAGATAATATTATTAGACAGGTGGGGGATGAGATTTCTACTTTGTTTTGGAAGGACCCGTGGTTAGATGGTGTGTCTTTTGATGTTAGATATGTTAGGTTGTTTGATCTTGATGTTAATAAATTATCCACAATTGTGAAGATGTTTTCTTTGGGGTGAGAATCAAATGATGAGGCATGGGAGTGGCTTAGAAGATTGTTTGTGTGGGAAGAAGAGTTGGTGAGGGAGTGTGCGGAGCAGCTGTCACTGGTTGTTTTGCAAGTTGGTGTGACAGACAGGTGGATTTGAAAGCTTCATTATTCCCATCGATACACAATCAAAAGTGCTTATAATCTTTCGACAACTCCTAAAGTTAGTGTAGATGACTGTTTTAATCATGTTCCATGGCTTAAGCAAATCCCACTTAAGGTTAATATTTTTATTTGGCGTTTGTTCCTGAATAGATCAACAACAGAAATGAATATGTTTGGGAGAAACATTTTGGATTACAATGATTCTTTGTGCACGACTACTTGTGGCATGGTGGAGGATCAAGACCATCTGTTTTTTACTTGTGCTTTATACAATCAACTTTGGCTTTTGATACAGGTTGGCTAGGTTTTTCTACGACTCTTCATGGTTCGTTAATTGAGCATTTTACTCAGTTTGGAGGTCTTGAGAGCTTTTTCAACAAGTCTCATTTAATTTTTAACATAATTTTGATTTCAGTTCTTTTTATTATTTCGAAGGATTGCAATAGGAGACATTTTCATAATAAAACGGAACAACTTTCCTCTTTATTGAAAAGTTAAACTTTAAGCTTATTCACAATAAGACGAAGCAACTTTCCTCTTTATTGAAAAAAGTTAAACTTTAAGCTTATCGGTGACTAAAATCGTATTATACCCTTTTCGATTTTGAATACACGGTTTGAAGATCGAGTCATTTATTATGCTTCCAGGGCGTAACGTAATTTTTTATTTTCTTTCGGCTACTGTGTAGTATCATTAGAGAGAGTGAGGTTAGCACATATAATAGAAAAGTTGGTAGAAAATAGACTTAGATGGTTTGGACATGTAGAGAGAAGACCTGTAGATGTTGTCGTAAGAAGAGTAGATCAAATGGAGGAGAGTCAAGTTCAATGAGGTAGAGGAAAGCATAGGAAAACTATTAGAGAAACCATTAGAAAAGATTTAGAGGTCAATGAGTTGGATTCGAATTTAGTTTATGATAGAACACTATGCCGTAATTTGATCCATGTAGCCGACCCCACTTAGTGGGATAAGGCTTTGCTGTTGTTGTTGTGCTCTGTTGTAGCTTGTATGTGTTATTGTAACATTTGATCTGAACTTTTTAGCTTCCTTAAGTAGATCTTGCACTAGAGAAGCTTTTGTTGGTTTTTAATGTATTCACTTAGTTTTTTTTTTTTAAAAACAAATTTGTAACTCCTACGATACAAATATTTAACAAATTTTTACATTTAAAACAAATAAAAACATATATTAAGCTTGCAATTTTTGATCAATATCTTTAAACATTTGAGGATATAACCATATAACTAATTTTACAATATCAACCATATAACTAATTTTTATTTATATACATAATTAACGAAAAGTTACGCGATCTTTACAAATGTGCGGATTTTCTTTAAGTGAATTTCTCCTCTCAAAAACAAAATTAGTCTTTGATAAAAGAAGTAATCTAAAACTATAAAAATAAAATAAAATTAGTCTTCAATACCGAAACCGGAATAGAGTAGCGAGAGTTTGACAAAATGGCGTACACGAATGCCAGGCGCACACTAGCATCCACTCTCACACGAGCACTTTCATCTTCTTCATCATCATCTGGAATCGCTTCTTGCAATCGCACACGTTTCGCTTTCGCGTTATCCTCCGCTCCCAAACAAACCCTACCCATTCCTCACTCGTTCCCGGTTCGGTTCAAATCATCGGGTTCGGGTTATTCTCCATTGAACGATCCATCTCCAAATTGGAGCAATCGTCCTCCAAAGGAAACAATCCTTCTCGATGGATGTGATTATGAACACTGGCTCATTGTTATGGAGTTTCCTGATAACCCTAAACCCTCTGAAGATGAAATGGTTAATAGCTATGTTAAAACCCTAACTCAAGTTCTCGGAAGGTTCCTAATTCCAATGCTTTTGCTTTTTTATTTTCATAATTTGTTAGGATTCTTCTTTTCTATTTTCTAACTTTTTTTAATTTTCGTATTTGGATTTTTGTTTTAGTGAGGAAGAGGCTAAGAAGAAGATCTACTCTGTTTCTACTTCTACATATACTGGTTTTGGTGCGCTTGTTTCGGAAGAGCTTTCTTATAAAATCAAGGGTGATTCATTTTGTTCTCTACGAATTCTAATTTAGCTTATCTGAGGTTTTTTGTTAGTGCTTGGGGTTTCAGGCCCTGGTGAATAAACAACAATTAAGCGTTGATGGCATAATTAATTATCATATAAGTATAAGCGTATTTCTTTAACCAAAGATAAGCCAAAGTCGAACCTTTTTTGTATAAGTTATAAGCTGTTTTCATAAGCTATCTTTGGGAGCTTATGGAAATAAGCCGAAAAACAGCTTACAGACATGTCATAAGCTGTTTTCATAGGCTTCCTCAAACAGTTTTAGAAGTGTTTATGCCAGACCAGAAGTATGGCTCAAATAAGTCAAACCAAACAAGCTCTTTTTGTATGGTCCTCAAGCTCTTTTCATAAGCACTTGTGAGACCGTATGGAAGAACCTTTGGAAACAACTTATGACATGTTCCTAAGTTGGTTTAGGCTTATTTCCATAAGCTCTCTAGGATACCTTATGAAAATAACTTACAAGTTATATTGCAACAATTTTACGTTATTTTATCTTTTGTTATGTAAGTAGCTTATACATAAGCAGTGCTGTTGACGGTGTATGGCGGAATACCACAGAAGGCATAAAATCCTCTATATAAACACGCCATTACGGTCCATGGTGTTACCATGGCAGGCATTCTCTCACAAAAATTCACCACTCCATTCTGCCATGGCGGTATCATGACCGCAATTTAACAACACTCACTGTACATAAGCACTTATCAAATAGGGCCTTATAAGTTATAACCATATATGTTTGACATTCCGTGGCATGTTTTACTGCCTTTGTAGAGTTGCCGGGAGTTCTTTGGGTGCTGCCAGATTCATATCTTGATGTTCCTAACAAGGATTATGGAGGTGAGTGGAGTTGTTCAAATTAAGAGCTTGGTTGATTGTTGCATCATTGTTTGTTGTCTTGACCACTCTCAGGGAATTTCAGGTGATTTGTTTGTTGATGGGAAAGTAATTCCTAGGCCACAATATAGATATGCTGAAAGGCCACCAAGTAGAAATAGACCTCGTCCACGACATGATAGGCGACGTGAAACTATGCAAGTTGAAAGGAGAGAGCCTAATCAAAGACAGAATTGGAACCAAGTTCAGGGAGAACATATGCAGCCATCAAATCCAATGAATAGCCAAAACTCGGCTTCAGGTGGAGAAAGCCATGAAATGTTTAATAGGAGGAACTCTGGTTGAGAAATTGTCTCTCGTATAGAAGATAGAACCAAATTTTTCAGATGGAGAATTTTGATTTAAGGTTCTGAGGTTTACTCTCTTTTTTTGTTTGTTTGGAAAATGCATGTGACAGAGTGTGACATTTGATCATCGTTTTTAGCACCATTATGAATTATTATGAAGTTGGGACTTGGGTATGCTGTGGGCTTTACTCTCATTGCCTCCAGTATCGTTGTAGTCTTTTTCATCTATGTTTTGATCTGTAGTACAGATCACTGATTGTTAAAATTGATTAGTTGAAACAGTTATGTTATTTTCTATAAGGCAGGTATCTGTCTTGCATCATCTGAAGTTCATATTTTTTTTTTGAGGGGATCTGAAGTTCTTCTTTACAAGTCCTCAATGTCTTGTCAAGATACCTAACGTGTCACGAAACCTTGAAAATTGAAGTTACTTATTAAGTTCTTTTGTTTGGAACTGCCCCTCTATGGATGATTTTGTTCCTTCTCCATAGAATTTTTTGCTTGATTGCATTTACCAATATTATTCCAATCATCTCATGTCTGAGTCCCATTCTTGACAATGTAGTATAGATTTTGGACTGGATGCATCAGTCATATCGAGAGACCAACTCATAGTGAGTTTATTTTTCATAATTCGTTGAATCGTTGTCCATGCTCATTTGTTGGCACAAGCGTGTATTCACTAATTTTTTATTTTTTATTTTGAGAATGACTTAAACACAACTCGAGACTTAGTTTATTGAGTTGAATATGAACAAATCGACGGTAAAGCACCCACTTAAGAGTTTAGATATTACTGCACTTTGAGTTAGATTTAATTTTGAAATCACTGGTTTTGACTATTTCATTCAAGTGTTGTTTGGTCATTCATCCAGTATTTGTAATCACAGGTGAATTAAATATGAGAAATTCTTAACGAATATGCTTTCACAAAAAGTAATGTTCAATAACTATGGACAATGTACTTTGTAAAATTAAACAAATAATAACGACAATGTAATTTTTTTTTCACAAATGTTTAATTTTATCTCATAAATTATCATAATATAGTTACTTTAATGAAGTTATGTAACAGTATATTTGATCTGTTCTATATATATAAAATAACTTTGGAGAACAATTGGATCATACACAAGTGACCATATTTCTCTTTTGCATCTTTCCATCGCTCAACTCGTGGCTTAGAATTTTGTTGGCAGCGGCTTCACCACCTTCGTCTCTGGTTTGATGATGACAATACTCCTATCATGTGCGTCCATTTATACATTTTTCTTAGTTTTGCCGCACATAGAGGCATAATTGCAATGAAAGTTTAAATGTCAATGGAAGTGTCATTTCTACCGTGCTGAGAGGAGTCAAGATTGAGGTTACACAGATGAAGTTGTCCCTAAGTTCATTTGTATCAACAAGGATTAAGGACACAAGGGAAAGGAAGCTGAACTGGAAATCCTTCCTTGAAATTGCGGGCGTCTGGCCTTGTTTCACTCATAAAAAAACAAGAAGCATACACTTGATTTTTGGATTGAGATTTCAAATGATTTTAAAAGACTTTTTTAGAATAAAATGTCTAGTGGTATTGAATCAAAACTTTTATAAAATGTAAACAAATCTTGTGTTATTCATGACTTTTTTGTCGAGGCAACAAAATCCGTTGGTATTCAATTGAGATTTCTCATGACTTATGAATTGTCTATTGGTATTCAAAAATATGTAGACTTTAATGGATTCTTGGATGGAGTGGATTTTATAAGACTTTTTAGTGAAAAATATAATACTCATCCAACAATCTCACAGAAACCTTGAAATTTTGTCATCCTCTCTCAAACCCTTATCTGCCGTTATTTGTTCATGCCATACTTTCTTCTTCTTTTTCTCTGTCAAATTTTTAATCGTCTATAATTATTTATGATTTCTTGTTTTTTTTTCCTTTTCTTTTCACTTGTTTCTTGTCTTTTGCTTTTTTTTTCCTTTCCAAATTCTTGTTTTTAGTAATCGAATTTTTTTTTCCTTCCAATTTGTTGGTTTTTTTTTTGTTTTCTTTTCTTTTCCGGATCAGCTTCTTTTTCTTGCTGTTTTTAATCGATAATTGGCTTTTCTTTTGTTGATCATAATTAATCGATAATTCTTGTTTTTTTTTTGTACGATTTCTTGTTTTGTTTTAACACTTTACGATTTGTTTTTATTTTTTTCTTCAGACAATTTTTTTTTTATTTGCTTATATTGATTGATTAGGGAATATCAATATTGTTCTTGTGAAATAAATAGTTCCTTAGATATATTACCGATCAAATGAGGGATTCACAACAAAATAACAGAGGAAACGGAAAAGACAAAGATAGTTATATAACTTGAACCATGGATGACACTATTGAGTTGTTGCACATCTTGGTAGAGCTTTAAATAAGGGGGTTAAAGGGGTTACATGATACCAATGAGTCATTTGAAATCCTAAAAGTTTGAGTTATAAATCCATTGAAATCTTAAAGGTTTGTTTAATAAATCCAATGAAATCCTCTAGTATAATCTTAAATGTAAAAAATCTTTTATAATAAGTTTTTTAAAATCTCACATAATCAATACAATCCTACGAAGTCTTTTAAATTTTTAAACACTTATTTCACCAAAATAGTCTTTTAAAATCTCAATTCAATACACCCCCTTAGACTTAATGTATATTTAGCTCCACTTTGAGAGGAGGTAAAAAAAAATTCTTTTTAGGGAAGGAGGTAAAATTGATCATAGAGGCATACACTTGATTTAACATGTATTGAATTATGGATATTTTTAAGTAAAATTGATTAGGTTTCTAAAATTGATTTATGGATATATAAATGTATTTAAATATGTATTTACATTAAACTCACTTTTAACTGGAATTAAATTTTTCTTAAATAAAACTAAAATTAAATTTTAAAATCAATTGTTTATTCCATTATCAAATCTTACCCAACAACAATTTGATTTGATTGTTACCTTTAGTTGAAAAATCACCGCCACACACCCTTATGTAATTGGCTACTATTTTGGTACGTGCAATCATCTCAGTTTGTATAATTAACGAGTCATTTAGCTGTTAATTAGTTTATTTAATATCCTGGTCCATCATTAACACCTTTACTAGATTTCAGAAAGCTTAAAAAAACCGAAGTTTTTCATTTTAACGCGTACTATTACAAGATCACAGAGATACCCAAAATAACGATCAATCATCAAGAACAGAACATATAACTTTTCCATACAAATTTCTTCATCTTCATCTTCATCTTCCTGATCTTTCAAAGATGAATTCCAATTATGGCAAACCAAATCCTCAAAAACAATCCTCTGTTTCCCTCAACAACTTCAATTTCGATCTTGATCTTGGAATCGGATCCAATCGATCCAAATCCCTAAAAGATCAGAAAACCCCAAATCCTCCTTCAAATTCCTCCTATTCAACTCCTTCGTATTCATCAGCTCAACCCAAAAAATGGACCCACCAACCCGTTCAAACTCCGGCTGGGTTACCCGGTGCACCACCGTCGATGGTTGGAGATATCTTCGGAAAAAGTTGGGGATCAACTCAACCTACGGCTCCTAGCATTGGCATCGTTAATAAAAACCCTAATTTGTTTGGGGATTTGGTTACCTCTGCATTGGGTCAAGGTTCTTCAAATAATAGCAATGTTCCTCTGAAAAATGCAACTCCCACACCTAAAAATTCCTCTTTTTCAATGTCAAACATGTCCAATTCTTTGCCTAAACCTGTTAACACGCCGCAAAGTGGTTCTTCTTTGGGATCATCTTCTGGGAGTGGTTTTAATTTGAATGCTAATAGAAGTCCCAATCTTGGAGGTTCTTCCATTCGAAGCGGTGTTGGTGTTGCAGCATCTGGTAGTGGAATTGGAATTAGTTCTAGTAATAAAGATCCTTTTAGTTCATTGGCTGGTTTTGGATCTAAGCCATCTTCTAGTCTTAATTCAGGTGCTAAACCTTCAAAGATTGATTCACAAGATGATGGTTTTGGAGATTTTCAGAATGCTACAAAACCAAGCACTAATGCATTTCCATCAAGTGGTGGTAGTGTTGGAATTGATGTTGATTTTACTGGATCTTCTGCTTTTTCGAATCCAACACCAGTTCAAGCTTCTGGGGGTGATCCAATGGATATGTTTTTCACATCTACCACTCCATCATCTGTAGGTGGTGGAGGTGCGGCGGCATCTTCTAAAATTGATGATTGGGGTACTGAATTTGGAGGAGGAAACCATGATGTTGGTGGAACAACCACTGAGCTTGATGGGCTTCCACCTCCTCCTGCTGGGATATCAGGTTCTTCTGCTAAAGGCAAAGGGATGGACAATTACAAACAGGGACAATTTGCTGATGCTATTAAATGGCTTTCATGGGCTCTTATTCTTCTAGAGAAAGCTGGGGATGGTGCTGGCACGGCCGAGGTTTTGTCCTGCAGAGCTTCTTGTTACAAAGAAGTTGGAGAGTATAAAAAAGCGGTGGCGGATTGTACCAAGGTATACTTTAGTATCTTATTAATGGTTTGTGATTGTCCTTTTGTAGACATGAGTAATATCTGTTATATAAATTCTAGCGGACATGGAACTTATATGGTAATGTTGAGTTGTTTAATCACTAAATACCAGCTGTGTTATTTAGATCGGACTGTTGGATAAATGATGTCTTTGCATTTGCTATAAGCTTGAGACTGAAAAGGGAGAAGATAAAAAGCTAATCAAAAGGAAATAGTATTATTTTAGATTCTTGCTGGAAAGCAAGGTTTGGTAGAAAATATTTGGAGCAACTAGCAAGGAGATGAAAAGAAACTTCAAGTTATCATTTATTCAACAGTTGTGACATACTTGAACCATAGATACATAGGGTGCAGTTGGGTAAATAATTTAATTAAGCATTTATGTATAAGTTATTTTTATAACTAAGCCGTATGTTGTTTCGATAAGCTATCATGCACTTGTTGCAACAAGCTTGAAAAAGTTTATGAATATCAGAATATGACATAAGTTGTTTACATAAGCTCTGCCAAACACTCACACAAGTGTTTGTACATTATTAAGACAAGCCAAAATAAGGTCTTCTAAATGCATCTAGAATACCTTAAGGAAGTCATTTCTAATTAGTGTAGTGCCTTATTTCTAGGAATTAATGTTTCAGTTTACGGAACGAAAACATGCACCATGATGGATGATTCTTGAAATCTTAATATTAGTTTCTAACAACCACATGCTATCTCTGTCAAAAAAATAATTTCTAATAGCTATAGTATGTGTATCAGACTATTAGATACATAATGGTATCCAATTTTGTGAAATTATTGTTGAAAAATATATAAAATACAATATATCTAAGATGTGTATGTGGATATGCATAAACAATTTCATATAACATAATTCAAATTCATATATAATTGCAATTCCAAAAAATCCAATAAGTACATTTTGTGTTTGGACTTTGATGTTTCAAAGGTATGTTAAGTGTCTAGGCGTATTGGTTTTGGATGTGCACAACTGTATGTGAACGGAATGCAAAAATCAGTGTTTCATAGCTCCATGTATCAGTAAATATTGTTGGATTTAGATTTCCCCATAAGATCGTTGCCTTGTCTTACATTTAACTTGATTGACACTCTTGGTAACATGTGTAGTCAACTTAGAGAATTTAGTCTGAAAGATTACGATGGATGGCTAGTCCATGAGTTCTGTAAGCACCCAATAAGTTGTGTTCCAAATTTAGATTTCTTATCTCATAAATGCAGCCATACTGTTTTCCTGATCAGTAATTAACCATGTAACTTTGAGGAAGAAGTTAAACGAGCTGCATTATGTTGTGCAGGTTATTGGAAACGATGAAAAAAATGTATCTGTCCTCGTCCAGCGTGCTCTCTTGTATGAGAGTATGGAAAAGTACAAACTTGGTGCTGAAGATCTGAGAACTGTGCTGAAGATTGATCCTACCAATCGGGTTGCTAGAAGTACTGTTCACCGGTTGGCTAAGATGGCTGAATAGGAAAAAATTCTATCGTTTTTCTTTTCATTATTACGATATATACCGGGTGATATAATATGTACGGACCGCCTGTGATTGCTGTCACCCTTCATATGATTTTCGATGTATGGCTTTTTCTTATTCTGCCTTATGTCTTGAAATTAATATTCTTGCTTCCTTACCCAGATTTGAACTCAATATTGATTGCCATATTCTTTTCCTGACCATACTGTGATTCATTTACATTGTTTACATATGAAGAAACATATTTGTTATTGCTGACGGATAGCTCTGATTATCGCTATGCCTAGTCCACCACGGACCACATTTTTTAATCGTTTGATCAAGTGAGTTCTTAATGCTACCATGCATCATCCTTACCATATTCGTATCCATTTCTTTCTCCCCGCCTAACCATTTGGGCTGGCTTAGAATGATTTTGTTAGAAAGGGGTTGAAGCTGGGCAAGTTTGGAGGCAAATGTAAGAGTAAGTGTTGTTGTTGTTGTTTTAAGAGTAAGTGTTGCTTAAATTGCTAATAATGTGAAACTTCTTAACACTCAATCTAGGCTTTCGATCATTTTATCAAGTTTTCTGAGTAGACATCTGTCATTCTGATTTGTTCTATGGGAATCACTGTTCTTTCTAATCTCACTACAGTAGATATATTGACACTCACCATATACCTTAGAATTTTGTTTAGAAGGTTTGTTGTATATGTGTTTGTTCTCGCGGTGGCATTGAGTTTAGACATGTGGTCTAACTTTGTAATATCACAGTTCGTGATATTGGGACGTGAGTCGAACCAAACAAGTGCGTAAACAAAAATTTAGGGTTCTAAACTTAGTACCATCTACTTGTTTTACTTTTTTTTTTTAGAGGAAAATTTACTTGTTTTACTTAGGTTCTCAATATATCCAAAAGGAAAGTGGGAGAAAAAGTGAATAAGATAGAAAATGCAAATGAAGAAAAATAAAATCTATTTCCCTTGTCACCAATACATAGTTTTCTCTTATTGCTCATTTTATTTAATAAAGACACGAGGAGAAAATCAGAGAAAGTCACTCCTTCCTAACTTAAAAATGTTTCCATTATATTTACCTCTCCTTTGTCTCCTCCCAAAAAAAGAGCCTCTCCTTTGCGTTAAAATATACATTCTTTTTATATAATTAATAATGTTTTATACATATTGTTTCATCTATTTTTTATTAATGGGTGGATTTAATGTTTGAAAAAGACAACAATGGAGGAGCAAAGGATGCATAAGAAAAAGAGAGGAAAAAGAAGGTGAAAGAAGACGTTAATATGGTGGAAGCTTTAAAAAGAGACACCTTCTTTCAATGTAATCCCAACATTTTGCCTAGGTAGATTAGAAATTCCATTTTAGCTTCTTGATTTTTATCCACATTTTGCGGCAAAAGTAAAGAGATTTGATTATTGAAATTCCATTTTAGCTTCTTAAAAAGAAATAGTGGATCAAAATTTGTTGATATCATAAAAAACAATGAAAATGCAGTACATAAATATATTAGGGGAGAGAATTGTAATCCAAACATCACTTAGGAAAGGAGAGTAAAATTTGTTTTAGGTTTTAACTTTTAAAAGAATGGAGTGTATATTGTAATATAAGAAGCGAAGAGAGTGAAATTCAAACTTTCTAAATCACAAAAATATTAACCGACTACAAAGTCAACCATGCCCACCAAAAACACCAAATAAATGGATATTCGGGTTACCTTGAATTTCCGTCCTATTGCAAAAACTATCATGTTTTTGTTTATCTAGTGAGTTCGGGTAGTATCATCGGGCAAGAAAAATTGAAATAATATAGCACAAGAAAAATAGTTTGTTACAACCAATTTATTTGACTATGATTAGTTTTCATTTACTACCGGTTCTCGTTCACAATTGTTGAATTTATTTATTTATGGCCTGTTAAAGTAACTCATTCTGCGCACTTTGTATTGTGCATCTTTGACAATGAGTGGTTTTCATTTGTTCTGCAACTTGATTTACATTTTGAAATTATGTGTGAATTTGATTATAGAAATTGAAGCGAATTCTCTTTAATAGTTGGTAGTGAATTCTCCTTAATAGTGTATGAAATTGGTATAGTATTATAATAAATAGATAGATAGATATCCTTCAGATAGATAGCAGCAGAGTTGTTGCACCGAGTATAGGATTGGTAATAATATGGTTTGTTTTACTTGGGCAATTTGGAAATTGAGAAACCAGATCATTTTCCACCAAAACTAGTTTGACCAGTTGATTAAGAATGTGAAGATTATGGTCTGGTGTTGGCTAAAAGCGAAAATTGAAGGTTTTAATTATGTGTTGAATGAACCAATGGGGTTTTAATCCTTTAGTATGTTTGGGAGCTAGAAGATGGAAGCTAGCACTCACCTTCTCTCTCACCTCCTTTTTTGACGCAAACCAAAACAAGGAGTTTCATGAGAAAAAAATATGCTCCAAATACACTGAGGATAGAGTTAAAACATGGAGACTGGGCTATAGCAGAAGGTTTTAGACTTCCTCCGCGTAGTTAATACTAATACATGTTTGAATTTTGACCGAGAGAAATATCTATATTTAGTGTTCTTTGGATGAGATTACTTCCAAGAGATTAAACCAATGGAAAACAAAAGAAGTTAAAACCGCCGCAAATAACATAAACGGTAAATCTCTTTCTTTGCGAGAGAATGGACACTGTCATTTACCCTTTTGTATAATAAAAACAACTTAAAAGTTACCATTCAATGATAAAAGGGTCCTATAAATGGAAAAAATAGAACCAAATATCAGATGAAATGTGCACATCCACCCTGAGGCTGATGTGCACATCCACCCTGAGGCTGAGATTATTCTTCAGACTTAAGTTGCTCCTTCCCAAAGCTTATATCTGTTCTCCCATAATCTTCAAAGCGTCATAAAATACCACCCAAAAAATTAGATACGCAAAATCCTCAGCTTGGCCAATTAGACTAGTAAATGTAACCCCTCATGGATACTCATGTTGTTTGATATTGATACCTAGTTTATTCAATGTAAAAATCGTTAATTGAATTTCGAAGCCATGCTAGATTATGTTCGAATCGGTTAAAATTTGTCATTGAATAATTTTGACTTGGTTCTAAATATCAAACCACAACACCAAAGAAGATAGACCTGTTGGTAGAGTTCATTCCCAAATCATCATTGGATACGTTGCAATCAAGCAAAGAGTAGAGACCTAAATTGGAGAATTTGCTCCATTTATCAGAGTGAATATGATTATCCCATAAGGCTCGAGCAACTTCACAATCTCTTATTTATTTATTTATTGGTACAACACATTTTACTTTTGTACTTAATGCTAACTTGTTCTCGTTCCTATGTCCTGTTAATGTTACTAAGATACGATAGTTTATCATAAGAGCTTACTTTCAAACCATTCTTTGTACATGCTTGATTGTATCCTGTCAACAAGCAAATCACCTGAAATGACTTGAAACTAAGCAAAATATGAGCTAAAAAAACATAAGTCAAGCTAACAGTAACCATCACCATAAATACTAGGCAAACAAATTTGTCTATTACACGAATAGAACAAAATATTTATCCAGTGATACCACACTCAAACACCGTGTTTGTTACAGGTGATTTAGCAAAGAAAGATAGATAGAAACACAGCAGAAAGAGGGGGAGTCATCACCTCATTTGGTTCAAGAAGGGAAGGGGGATAACATACATTACATAGTGAATAACTTCCACAACTCCTGCCAACCAATTTCACAATTTGGACCCAGTAAGTTTTCTGTAAAATCATTAATCATATCTAGGACTAGAATCTGTGTGTTTGTTACCACGGTGATACTTATCATTTCTCCAAAACCATTAATCATATCAAGAACCGTTCTTATTATTTTTACTGCCATGGAATGTTTAAGACTTAAAAGACCAGCCTAGAGAGCTAACCAAAGAGGTGAAAATAGAACCCAGTTCCCCCTTTTTGACACAAGTCAACAAGAAGCATTTGCAAGCAAGCATAAAAAACAAATAAACCTTCATTTCGATCCATAAACTATCATTATGTCTCCTATTTGGTCTCAAAACGAAAGAAATCTAAATAATCCTTAAACTACCCTCAATCAAACTATCACTTTTCTATAGTTCAAGAGCAGGGACCAAATAGGAGGGAGAATAATAATTTGGAGATCAAATTGAAGGTTTATTTCATAATAATTTAGGGAGAATGATGACTTATACCATTGGAATGACAGAGTGAATACAGAATTATAACAAAAAAAACAGAAACACCCCAATGAGTTGCAATAATGTGGCTTCAAACATACAAAAAAAAATCCCATACATAAGGTTGACAAGCAATGTTTTTCAACAATGCACTAAAGAAACCAGCAAAACACCAAAGGATGTCGAAGAGTAATGTGATCATAACTCAGATTGAGAACCTACTTCTAAGGAAACTCCGAAAAGTTGCTTTTGGTATAATTCTCTAAAACATATGACAGAAAATACTCATAGAAGGGAATGCCTTGCACACAATACTACTACATATACTAACAAACCCAACTCATATAGTAATGATTAATAATTCAACATAGAACCAAATTGCTTCCTATAAACTAGCATTACTGGTCTAAACACGCTATAACTTCAAATCAAACAATTTGCAACGAGTATTCTCCGCCTGCAACTGCGGACACTATTGGCTCAAGCCTGTAGTGTATATATATATATACCCAAACAAACAAAGTAATGCAACCATAAAAGATATTTATTTATTGGATGATTAATTATGTACAATATTTACGGTAATTTCCCAATTGATATAAAATAAATACAATCCTACAATGAGCATGCACAGATCACAACAAAGCATTGATGAATGGATCAGAAAGTACCAACGAAATCAGCAAATTGGAGCCAATCTAGTTGGAACTTTTTCCCTGTCAGAATCAACAATAGATCCATCTGCAATAATTCTCACAATCTTCTTAACCGCAAAATGCAAACAATTCGATAACATAATCCACGATAACACCCGATAAACAAAATCAAAAGCAGGATCCTGCAACGACGAAGGTTCATCCCAATTCTCACCCTCTCCAAATCTATTAAAATTCCAATCACCGCCACCGCCCCCGCCGCCACCTCCAAAACCACCACCTCCAAAAACACCGTCACCGCCATCACCGAAGAATAACCCCTCGCCTCCGTTATCATCGCCCGACAACTTCCGTCTTGTTCGTCGTCTTCTCCGGGTAAGCGTCCGACGTGGGATCCTATGTGTGCTAGGTTTGACAGGCGGCGGAGCCACCGCATCGCAAGGATGAATCATTGCTGAGATCTGATCGGAAGATGAATCGGCGATGGAAAATTGATAGGCGCGAAGGATGCAGAGACTTTTGGCAGCGGTGACGGTGTCGGCGATCATCATCATCGTGAATCTCACGCAAAGTTTGTATTGGTTTTTGTTATGTTTTTTTTTTCAGCTGAAGATGAGAAGCGAAGGACAAATACAATTTGGTTATTGAAGAATGTTGAGGCTACAAGTTTCACAAGAACGATGACGTGTCGGGTTGACCGTGACATGATTCCATCATATCTGGTTGTGGCTGCTTTTGTTGGACGATGTTTTTTGCTAATTTCAAGGACGAGGTTGGGCTTATGGGCCTCACTACGGTCCTTTTGAAAATTGCTTTTTAACAACTGGTTTATTTCCAAAACCTAAAACACAGTCATTTCTCCCTCAACTCTATCTCACAAACCAATTTTTTCAGCTTCAAACAAATCAACTTACATTCAACTTCAGCTTCAAGCAAATAAAAAACCTAATTAATAAAAAATACAATAAATAATAAGTGCTAAGATTTACTATCGACTTTTTTGTATCTATCTCATACTAAATGACATTTGTCATCTAATTGAGAGAATCCTTACTCTCATGAAATCCTCTCCATTGTGACATTTTTTGACTCTCATAATGGTTTATAGAATTCAAACTCTTATTTTGACAATTATTTTTTATCAACGGAATGTCAATGATAATTAAAAACTAACACACAAAAAGTGGAGAAATCTAAGTTCAAACCGTGGGCATATTGTTTGGTCTAACATTTTCATATTTTTTTTCAGCTGAGTTAAAGATCTGTGAACCTTATTTAGACAATGTTAGAGTTCAATGTATAATCAAAAAATTATCATTTTTTTTATAGATTAGACAAAATGACAAATAATTATTAAAATTCATATGTACAAGTGAAATGACTGAGGTTCGAACATCGATCACAACATCCAATCTAACAATTTCAACATTTTTATCAATTATACTATGACTTTTAGACATGTTTATTCTATTATAGCTCTATCATTACGTGCCATTTCCTTTACTTTAGAACATTATGAACATTATCTTGAAGTAATGCCCCCATCCAAAGCAACTTTATATTCATAAATATTTGGTTTGTAATTAACTAATCTCGTAAATGTCCACTTTATTTTTTACATCCTACACATTTCCACGTGTTTGACCCTAAACATCCTATAGGGTCCTACAAAGAAACGGCTGGCCGAGCTTTAGCCTAGTGTTTGGTATATTCTCTTGGCTGTGTTATTAAATTTATCTCCATAGATTAGGTCACATTATTAAAATGTTCATTATGTTTGAATAGTACGTGTTTAATCATTAATCAAATATTGGAGATATTTACCAGAAGAAAGATAAATTAAAAAAAGCTTGATGATCACTTTATTTAAAGATAACCACAAAACTACAATCAAATTCCATCCACAGAAACAAGTTAGATAATTAATTATGTCCTTTTTTTTGACAGGATAATTAATTATGTCCTTGTCAATTTGATATTGCAGCAGTTGTTAATCACCGACCTTGTACGAAGAGTAATTGTCATTTTTTTTTTATCATAAACTTTTTAATTCATTAATTTGGTCAGTTGTTGTTGTTTTAACGAAGTTATGAAATACTCTTACTACTTTTTTTTGTCATTTCTTAGTACAAACTGTTACTATGCAAATTCTAATTACTAACTAGACCCCATAATTGTGAGTCAAATGGTCATTATGACGTTTTATCACCTTTCATTGTCTAACATGCCCACCTGTTAAATGTATCTTATGGTGATTGGTGGCCAAAGCAAAGATGAGAATGACACCACATTAGAAATATACTTTTACAATAAAGAATTGTGCTTAAACTTTTTATGAAGAGTATATAGTAGGATTAGTAGCATACTTACTATTTACCATTCATTTCACGGTTCCTGACTTCCTGTGGTTATAGGATTTGCTGGTGGTGATTCCAAAACTCAAGGAATATAAAGGTCTTGTATATCATTCTTTCCTTTACTAAGCTAGAATTTTCATTGCATATATGAACTCATAAAGTTTGAACTATGTTGAGTGTGTAAAATTTCTAAAACTTTGATTGGCATGCAGTTATCATGGTTCATTTCCCATCTTTTGTCAACGGATTGGCAAGAACTATGTCGATCAAGAAAGAGAAGAATTTTCGAAAGGATGATGCAAGGAAAGCTGTGGAAGAATTAGCAAAGGAAGCAAGGAAGAATGAATTGTTATTGAGTTCCTCTGGAGTTGTTAAAGCCAACAAGGACAATAGTTTTGTTTCTGTTTTTACACATAGAGGCCAAAAAGGAGTCAACCAAGACCGTCTTATTGTTTGGGAGGTATGCAATTAGGATAAAATTTATATACTGTGCTATAGATTAGATTAATGTAGTAATTATTATAATGTTCTAATTAATTTGTTGCTGATGCTAGGAATTTGGATGCCAACAAGACATGATGTTTTGTGGAGTTTTTGATGGGCATGGTCCTTGGGGACATTTTGTAGCCAAAAGGGTTAGGAAATTAATACCAGCTATTTTGCTATGCAATTGGCAAAAAAATCTGGCTGCAGCATCAATTGACCTAGATTTAAAGATGGAAGCTGACAAAAATATTCATGGTTTAGACCTATGGAAGCAATCCTACATAAAAACTTTTGCTGCTGTTGACCAAGATTTGAAGCAGCACACCGGGATTGATTCCTTTCAAAGTGGCACTACAGCTTTGACAATCATCAAACAGGTCATATATCTATACTCATGTAATTTGCTATTTTTAGCTATTGATACTTATTTGAATCTTGAAAATGTTGGTCCTACAACATGGTCAATGTTCAATTATTACTGCAGCATTGCCAACTTCACTGTCCGGAGAGTCGAGTAGTTGGATACTAGTAAGAATGTAAAACAATACCAGTAATGTTGATGATTCGATGCTCACCTTTAGCATAAGATAAAACTAACAATATTAATATTTGTCATTTTAAAAAAAACATTTGTTCCAATGAATTGGTGTCTAGAGCTTCTAAATATAAGCTTGATACAAGTCCAAAAGACAACACAACGCATGAATATGCCAAAGCTACAAAAAATAGCTTCACAAATTTCAGTGTGACAACAACTTGGGACGTGAGAATTATGAGCCAAATGCAAATCCAAACACGGCATAAATAAATTAGGCGCTACTTAGTTTCATGAGTTTTGCTATCATTTGCTAGATGCTATAAGTATCTTATAAAGTTGCAATTGTTAACTATTTCAAAACTCAAATTGAACTGGACGATTCAACCAATGGAACTATGAATCGACACCATCTAGTGTTCGATTACTTGAGGACATAGATCGTGATTTTGTTGTGATTCGTGCGTTTTAAATTTTCTCCTTGGTTCAATATGTTTGGTGCGATTTTTTCCCTCAAAAAAAAAATGTCTGGTGCGATTTTTAAAACATTGATTCGATTATATTGTTTATATTCATCACTATTTCAAAATTGATAATGAAATACAAGGTTCAATGTCAACAAGATAAGGAATTATAAGGTTGATTTAGTAGTTAAGATGAAAATTAAGGTGCATAGTGACAAGGGAAGAGATGGTTCAATCTCTACCTAAGCAAAAATATAATAACTATACTACGGGCTCTAAAGAAAATTTGAATTCAATTAACTCAGAAGTATTTGTCATGAATATTTCAGGGTGAAAACCTTATTATAGCAAATGTGGGTGATTCAAGACTTGTGCTAGCAACCACTTCAGAGGATGGCACATTATTTCCACTTCAGCTTACCACTGACTTCAAACCAAATTTACCAAGTGAGATTTATCTTTCTCTTACAATACACACACTAGTGTAAAAAGTAATAGTATTGTTCAAGAAATTTGAGTGTTGTAATTTTTGTTGATTTCAGATGAGGCAGAACGCATAAAAGAATCAAAAGGACGTGTATTTTGTATGAAAGATGAACCAGGAGTGTATAGGGTGTGGATGCCAAATGGTAAAACACCAGGATTAGCAATATCTAGAGCTTTTGGTGATTACTGTATGAAGGACTATGGTCTAATCTCTGTGCCAGATGTGACACATAGAAAACTTACCACTAGGGATCAATTTATCATCTTAGCAACAGACGGGGTATGTCTCTTTTATAGAGTGAGCGTAAAACATGTGCATAATGTTGAAAAAATTATTATCTTTTTAAATGTTTGAAGTAATTGATTAGTATTTCGTTACTTCTTAGGTTTGGGATGTTGTATCCAACGAAGAGGCAGTGAAGATTGTTTCTGCAACGCCACATAAAGAAAAAGCAGGTGAAAGGCTTGTGAAATATGCCATACGTGAATGGAAAAGAAAGAGAAGTGGTATTGCTATGGATGATATGTCAGCAATTTGCCTCTTTTTTCATCACTCTTCCAACTCTCTTCCACTCCTAACCACTAAAGTTGCAGATTAAACCCTTTTACTGTTAATTGCTTCCTTAAATATATGATACAAATTTGTAGTATGAAGGTGTAAATTTTGATATTCAGAGCATAAACTTGTAAATTTAAAATAGTTTATATAGTCTTGCCTCTCGAGACTACTATTTTAATATGTAAATGAGACTCTAAACAACATGCTACTAAATTATGGGCCAATGCACAACAGCATTTGCGGAGACTGGATATCAATTTATCAAATCCTGCTCCAGCCATTACAGGCTATTTTACCTTTATAAATTCATAGAGAAAAATCACATGGACCGTTGCATGTGGGGAATAATGCAACTCACGACTACAATGAATGAACAGTTATGTGTCAGTTTTGTTTTTACGTAAAAAATTGAAGACTTGCATACATTCATTGGATCTTTGAGGTAAGATAGAAATAGTGGCTGCACATGTGATATTTGGAAGTATTGTGGTATATATCATATGCCACACTATATTTCACAGTAGTATACAACTTACATTTCAAAAGCACACTAAAAAACAAATGTAGAGTATACACCATTTTCCTTGAAAATTATTCTAAGAACTTGTCTTTGTATTTATTTATTTACCTATGTGACTTGTATCAGTTGTATGGTATGGGTAATATAGGGGTATCAATCATTATTAAGAATGGTAATGCCAGCCCATACTTATGGACAATAAAAAAGAAGGGAACGTGGATTCTCGTGAGGTGGGCACAATAATATAAAAACAACTCAAGTGGTTAATGAACTCCGTCAACACCAACACCGAACTTTGGTAAATATATAAAAACAACTAATGAGAATGCGTATGTTGTTTGCACCAACCAAACAGAGTAACTGGGGAGGTGCTCTGTTTGTTGTGATGGGCGTATCATCTGATCTCTTGGCGTTGGCCTCCCTACCCAGTGATGTAGACGGTTACATCTCCATCTGCGGTTACGGTTCTCTCCTCTCCGGTAACTAACTAACCAACCAACTCATCTTATTCTTTCAATTCAGCCTACTTAATCATTTCATCATCACTCTCTTAACTTTTATATCCTTTGACAGAGAAAAGTGCCAGAAGCACGTTTCCTCACCTAATTAACTTCCGAACCGCCAGGTTAACTGGTTTTCGCCGTCTCTTCTCGGTTGTAGGAGCCTTCTTTTTCAATCATGGCATAGCCAACCTCAAAACTCAGGTGATGTCTCTTTTTCTTTTATCTCCTCTCCTCCATATTATTATTTGATCAGTGAATTTGGTTGATTAATTGCTTCAATGTTTGGGCTTATTCTCTTTGCAGGAAGTTGCTGGCCTCTCTGTCGAGCCTTGTCAAGGTGAAACCATTATAATTACTGTTTTTGATATTAAGAAATCAGAGGTATCGTTTTTTTGTAACTTATGCTGTAACAAGTTTTGCTAATGCATCCAATTCCAATCATATCTCATCATTATATCAATTTGTTATATTTGTTCTTAAAGTATCTTCACAATTATCTACATGGTAAAATATGATGCATGTGTAAAGCTTTTTTAGATACCAGATCAATACTTTTTATCTATTTATTTATTTATATAAAAAGAATAATAACTCGTTCTTTTTTTATGTATCCAATTAATTATGAAGACAGATTCCAGCATTTATCAAAAGAGAGCGCGAATATCGCTTTTTATCAGTGAGTTATCTTTCTTTTTATGAGCAAAAATATGAAATCTAATCCTACACATATCTGCTGCAAGAGTTCCAACTATAATTTGATAATTATTGTTTATATTGTCTCTTGTAGGTTTTCCCTGAATCACTAGATGGGGTGCCATTTACCAATCCAGCAGTATGCTATGTTAATTTAAATGTTACATTTCTAGCTATTTTCCTAATCATAAATTAAGTAAATTGATTTACCTGCTGGTTAGAATTAATTGTAAGATATGATGGTTTTTTTTTTTTTTGGTTTGATGATATTGTGGTCTCTTCAATGCAGGTCATATGTGCATCTTACACTGATGAGGAATTCTTCAAATTTAGATGTTGTGGTAATGTTCCAACTAATTATTATTACACCAGTTTGTGTGAAACTTATTTCTATTAACCAGTGATTAACTTTATTACATAATAAAAACTTGCATCTTCACTTTCACAACTAATTCCTTACATTTTTTTTTATACAAATTACCATGAAGGGGATTGTTGGTTCTTTTCTGAGTACTAACACAAGTGAATATATAAGCACACAAATTTGCAAGCATACTTAATATAACATGCATTATATTTCTCATGCTGCTCCTAATCAGTTGTCAGAACAGCTTATAAACTATAATAATACCTTATAGCTGTGCCTTCTGTGTTTTTTTCTTGCAGAGGGAAGGGAAATATATTTTAAACAATATGGGGAATACAATACCCATAAGATTTGGCGCAATGACGTGTTACCATGCCGTGTTTATCTTCGACACTGGTCAGTAGTCTTTTAAATTTCAATTAATAATGCAAAAGTAATTGGTTCTGAGGTTTATATTATTTATGTTTGGGGAATGTTAATATCTGTTTAACTTTTCAAAAAGTGTCAAAAAGTGTGTTAATAAGCTATGTTTGAAAAACAGATTTTGAGGTATAAATTACTGTTATTTATAAAAAGTAAGTAAAAATAAATTGGCATGGAAATGTTACAGGGGGTTTGAGCATCTAATGATCAAACTAATTCCTGATATATCTTCTATTGGTTTGCACACAAACATTTTTCTGAAGATTGAGGGAGATCATTTAATTGTAATCAACTTTGAATATGATTATTATTCTTAATTAGTATTGGTATCTACTCATTGTCTTTACATGATTTGGCTTGTGATCATAATATCAAAGTCGTGTTGAAGGACTTGAATGTTGTTTAGTCCTTAATTCAGGAAAGAGGGTTGAATATCTCAGTTATCTAGCACACGCAACTTTATGAGTCATTTAGGTCTTCCAACTTTATTATAGGTTTGGAAACTGGATCAACTGTTGTAAGCCGTCGACTTTTACATGAGAAGAAAGATTCCGATGAAACTAGCTTATGACCGCAGTAATCCGAACAATTATTTTGTAAAATTAACTAATGGTAATGAGTTATTGCAGTGTCCTGGCAGCAAAAAGCTTAGGTGATGAAGCTTACAATAACTTCTTGGACCATACCTTCATTGCTGATCGCAAAACAACAATTCGCAAGTACTTTGAGAAAATGGGCACAAGCATCATGGATGAAGAGCCTCCTGAATCTTTAAAAACACGTTACGGAGGTTGATCAGATCTAATAATAGTTGATACACTTGTCATCAAGGCTCTAACCTACGGGGTTTTCAATTTCTGAATTTGATTATCCTTTTGTACTATCCATGTGTGAAGTATTGATAATTGCATTCTTTTCACGGATCGTATTAGATACGTGTCCGATATTGTTATGTATGTATGGATCGTCTATGGTGGTCGCACGGTGCCACGGCCTAGCATGAAAAGAAAATTATGTATAGATTCAAAAATTGTGAACTTTCCTTATTGGCTGTAATATGTAAACCAAAATCTATTCAAACAAAAACTCCTCTTATTTGGAGTAACTTTCCTTATTGTTTTCACTAGATATATTGTGAGATCACTAATCAAACAAAAGCTCTTCTTAAGATTTGAAGGGGCGGAGGCCTCTTCATCATTTTCCATTAAGGCTTGATTAGGCTTACCAAAATCAAAAGATATAGGCTTGATTTTTTTGCATTAAGACTAATTTTTCTGTACACACGGCTTTGAATACTAATATTAATAATATGCATCTCCAATGAGTAAAGCAGCAAGTTTATTATCCTGCATAGAGTAGAAGCTTGCGAACATTGAGAATGTGGTTTCATCCTGTCAAAAATCCAAGCGCGATTACTTTATCATCAAGACAATATATCAGTGAATACAACATATACGCCATTATCAACATTGTTTTTTAAGTATGACTCCAGTCTTAGTCTAGACAAAGAATTCTATGGATCTTACCATAATGACATAACAGAGATACAGTACCTTTAGTAGCGTTTACCACTCTCTCTTCCTTATACTCCTTGATCGTGTAGCAGGAGCTCAAAGCTGCATAAAGGGCATGAAATTTTGTAACATAACCAAGCTATTTATTATTGATGCTGATTTATTCTCCTTAGTATAAGTCCCACATCGGTTGGGTTTTAGAGTAAGAGGAGGGAACAAGCTTATAAATAAAACGAACCTATCTGAAGAATAACTAACCTGTCCTGTCAGGGGGTGAAAGGCAACCTGTCAATGATCGTTAAGTGACGACTAGTTGTGCCAACACCTATAATTACGAACACACATGTAATTCGTACGACTGGTTCGGCCTTACTTTGGTCTGAACTAGCTCGTCAATTTTTGGAAGCTTCTCCATTTTGGAGAGGCTCTCGATCATTACTTTCCAATTATTTACTCTATGTTTATTATAAAAATTAAAATTTATTTTTTAATTACTTCTTATATCTTTCCAAAATAAAAAATGTTGCTTATTATTTGTGTTTAGAAAAGTATGATCGTGGCATTTTATTTATGATTTGTTCGATACCTAATTGGATGTTTTTTGGTCCTAATAATTATTAATTTTGTTGTTATTCTTTATAAAAAATAAGTGACATGTTTGTATCCATATAAAAAAATTCAACATGAAATTTCAGTCTTTGTTAAATTTAAATGTTTAATTATTTTTAAAAAAAATTGATAACTTTTACCAAGCATATTTAAAACCTTACTAAAAAGCTTTCACAAAAAATTAGATTTTATTTTTGACAAGGAAAAATTAGAAATTAGAATTTTTTAAACTTCAAAAAATTCAAATTAATGAAAAGCTGGACCTATAAAACAAAATTTTAGTTCATTTATTAAAAAGGAATTTTTTTTTATAATGTTCTATCATGTTTGGAAAAAAACCATTAAAATTTTTTGAAGTTTAAGGATAGTTAAACAAATTTAACTTAAGCAAGGACTAAAATTGTATACTAAAAGATTTTATAAGGACTCAAACATGCCACTTTTTTTTTATATCTAAAAACTTATTTAATTCTTAATCTAAGAAGTAAAACAATGTTTACATTTGGGCATTATAGAACCTAACTTACTAACATTTGTGCTTCCTTTCTTGAAATGATCAACCACTTCAATGTTGTATAATTGTAAATCATAAATCAACTAGATAACATCAAGGAGACCCATAGCTTCCCCAACATCCACATTGCATAAGGTGGACAGCCACGATGTTTAAGCAAGAATAAAGCTACCATCCTCAGCAGTGATGCACATTTCGATTCCTACTAAATATTCATTTGCAATGAGAACGATGCATCAATTTAACATTTGTACCTTCCTTTACCCGGTTTTTTCCAACGGCCATTGACCAGATCACCATTCGCGTTACTTGTACTCGCGGTTGCAGCGCTAATGGTAACCTCGGACCTACTATGATGGGGACGAGAATGAATAGTATTGGCTATAGTAAGTGAAAAGCTATCTCCAAAAAATAAAAAATTGTTGTTCTCTGTCATAATTTCATATTCATGTGCTTCCAAATGCTCCGTATGACAATTACCGTTTTATTCGCTCTACCTTGTTGTAGTTGTTGCAATAACAAGAAAATGGTTGTTGATGCGATTTCGGCCTTATTTACCACTTCACACTATAACCCCACTAGCTTGCCACACATGAATAGCTAAGGGGCATTCAAAAAATATACGGACTATATCTTCATAATTAGCATCACAGCTCACACAATTAGATGGAAAATTTATACCTTTATCCTGAAGTCGTGCACGTGTTGGGAAGCATCCGCGACACAAACACTAAATGAGATTCTTGACCTTTGGGAGTACCTTGAAACACCAAATAATAAATAAAATTTTAAGTGTAAAAAACATAAAAAAATCATATTTAATTAATGATTCGTTAAAATTATCTAATTTTTTTTTGGGAGATAATCTAATAATACTCTAAACATTCCTAGAATTTTTCATTCAAAAGGATGAAGTCTGCACATCAACAGAGACCAAAAGTGATGATGGAAATTTTTTGAGAAATTAAAAGTTGAAGAAATTTTTTAGAGACTAAAACGAAAAGTTCAACCAAAAAAATACACAATGATGTATAAGTTTTTTTTTTTAAGAAACTAAACTAACCCCCTCAAATTGGCACCAGAGAAAATCGAATCTGAGACCTTGTGGAGGAGCATACTCCCAAGTTCCAAGTCAATACCACTAGGTCAACCCAAGTGGGTTAATGATGTATAAGTTTTAATAACATATTTATTATATAAGTGGAGAATCCGGTATTTGAACCTAACCATGCATATACAATGTAAATGTCCCTACCAACCGAGTTTAACTCATCAAAACTACAGAACTCATTCTTATTGCTTTTTATAAACTCTTCAAATTTAATCTCTATTCAATTGTGGAGTTGGGGTGTTTCTCAATAATAACGCTTAATAAATAAATAAATAAATTGCTTCAATAGTTTTTTTTTTTTGAATAAAAAAAAATTGCTTCAATAGTTGAATTTTACAAATCTCTTTGTCTTGAATGGAATGGAATCTATATATAGTTAACTCCAACTAAAAATTGGAGAGGAGAAAACCGTTTATCCCAATTTGGGAAATTGGAAAAGGTTTTAAGCTGTTTGTGAATTTGGGGCTAAAACAAACTTCAACCAGAACAAACAAACTTTCTTCTTAAAATCATTTCAATGATAGTTGTTGTTACATTTTCACCTAAGACTCAACAAACGCATTATAATGATGGAACCTTTTATTTGCAAGATATTCACATCTATGGCTGATAATTTACTACTGCAACCTTATGGATAATGGAAAACTATGTGCTCACTTAGTGTGTAGAAAAAACATCATCTACTAATGAATGAAAAAAATAAATAAGTAAATAAATTGTTTCAATAGTTGAATTGTAAAAAAAAATATAATAATAGGTACATCTTATAAATATTACCAAATTAAATGTTAACATTTTATATTCTAAGACCAATGAATACTATTAACTAGAATATGATTTGAAAATAATAATTGGTACATCTAATAATTTGAAAGATGTCTTTTATTTAAGGACAAATATATGTTTTTTAAAAAAGAATGCTTATAAACAGAGATAGAGAGCATTGCATTAGTAGGTGAAAACTATAATTTAACAGCCCTCAAGTACATTGTGATAGAGTCCTATAAAATGAATTATGTTATAACAAGAATGATAATCATGTGATCCTTTGAACAAAGGGATACAAAATAAGGTAGGGACATTCATTGGATCATTTTTCTAAACTACTCAAAGTAACTTTTTTAAATCTTCAACCGGGCATTATATGAGTGGGTCATACCCTGCTCGAACGCTCCCATCATCACATATTCACGGGTAATTTCCCTTTGAATTTAAAGATATAGTACCAAATATAATATTGCAATCTACCTAACACAATGGCACAAACTCCCAAAACACTATCAATATATTTTCAATTTCAACCATTAATCGTCACGTTTCATCTGCATTAGTACTATGTGTTATGGGCCTCTAAATAAAAGGGGGTTTCATCATTCAAGTACCTTAAAACGGAGGGTGTTTATTTCCTTTTCATAAATGTGACATAGGTTTCTAATTTCTAATTTTCCACAATGCCCTCCTAAAACAAAAACACTAGAAGTAGATCTTCAAAGAGAAATGTTGAAAAAGTAGCCTCAAGAACAGGTAAATGGTTGAATAAATGTGTTACAAAACCGGTTCAACAAACATAAAAATCTTATAGGTTGTTAATTCTTTTAAAAATTCTTTAGAAAACAACAGTTGAATGAAGTTATGTGATTGTCACAATTACTTGGGATGGTTCTATATTTGCAGCCTAATAATATGACTTTAGGTGTTAGTTGCAACAAATATAAGGGCTACAACATTTAGTTAAATATTGCCTAATATCTAATTATACAAATGAAGGTTTTTAGTTTAATTAAATAAAATAAAAAATATTTCTCAAAAAAAAAAAATTCCCAATAGTACATGGATGAAATTGTTTGAGCCTCTTTCAACTTAACTAGAGATCTTATGTTTGGATTCAGTTATGAAGATGCAACAACATTATGAAAGAGAATTTTGTCGCTCATTGTAGTTCTATCCAACTTGATGAAATAGTTTATCTAGTTTATTTTTTGAAATATCCAATTTAGACCAAAAATATTAATATTAAAAGGCCAAATGCACCCTCTCTCTAGATTGCCATCCTTAACAAACAATGCCATTTGGAGAGATTAACGTTAACCTCTCCAAAGATAACTTTTCTGTTCCTACCAACAACTGATCCAGTATCAAAAATCTCCTCCGCAAAGGTTGTTGGTTTTTTCCTAACCGCTAAACCCCCTTTGTTTCTGAAAACCAACAAAACAAAACCACATTCACTATTTGTATTGTGATAACCCGTGTTCATATTTTGTCATTCACTTCCACATTCTCATAATCATATCAAACTCTGAAATGGGACAGGAATCAGATTCAAAAGCCAAGTTGGTGTTAGAAATTTGCTCCATTTCCACACGTTCTGCATCTTGTGTTCATAGGATTCCAACCAAGACAATTTTCATTGACTGGTATTGCATTCTTGGAGTAAGTTCTTTTCAACCTTTCTTGTTTTGGTACAATGCAAACTAGGTGACTTTTTTCTTTTGGTTCTTTCTCATTGATACATATCTCTTCATATAGGTAGAAGAAAATGCAGGAGTAAATACCATTCGCAAAAGATACCATAAACTTGGTAGGTTTAACTGGTTTTACTATTATGTTAAATCTGCATTATCTCTATGTCATGAATTATGATGATTTTTTTATATTAATTTGGTTGGTTTTTCTCTGTAGCCTTACAACTTCACCCAGATAAAAACAAACATCCAAAAGCTGAAATTGCCTTCAAACTAGTTTCTGAGGTTAGTTTTGTCATATTTTATTTTCCTATTATTGATTATTATTCAAGTATTGTAACAATGGTACACAATCTCATTTTCCTCTGCCACCCCTTTTTCCTCAGGCAAATGCATGTCTAACAAATGCAGCAAAGAGAGAAGCTTTCGACTTCGAGAGGTACAAGAATTTCTGCATTGAGTGCAAAAGAATTCCATATAAATCATCAGGCAATGTTTCTGTCAATTCCAGTGGTTCGGGTTTCAAGGCATGGAATATTATCACAAAAACAAGATCTTTTAAGTTTTGGAGAAATATTAAGGATATTAGAGAGAGATTCAATGAGGAGGCTAAGGTGGTTGAGAATTGTATGAGAGTAAATTCAATGTCAAGGAATGAATCTCCACTCTACAATCCAGATAGTTATCTACATAGAAGCAAGTCGCATAGATTTGAGAAAGAAACGCCTGTTTTCAATCCATCGGATTACTTGTACCAAGGCTATCCTCATATGAGAGGCCTTGTTAACAAGAATCCTTCCGCATTTTGGTATTTGCAGACTTCTAGTATGCTGCACAACGAAAAGAGAGGAGCGCAGCATAGCTCGCCTGTTTTTGAGGTCAAATCAAGGAGTATGTTTACAAACCAATTTGCTTTTGTACCATCAAGATATTAACTTTTGAACATTTTTACGTTCAATTAAAGCAATATGATTGTCTCATTCTCGTTTCTTTAAAGGATTATTTACCTTTCATTTTGAATTTGTCATGATACATGTGATTCTGTTCGAACCTCCAAGCGTAGGAGCAAAGATGATTAATTTAAATATGGGCTAATGTAGCTTGAAAAAATAAATTAAAAGCCTAAGGTGCAATAGGTATGTAGCATTCTTGATGTTACAGTAATTGTGAAATTGCTGCAATTTGAAATGAGTAAAATTTCATCACTACTTCAGGTGATGTCAATTAAATGGAGAAGTTCTTTTAGATTGTTAAAACAACAATGAAAGCAGCTTTCTTGATAACAGTAGTTTTACGCCTTTTAACTCATTTTCTATAAATCCAGAAAAGAAACCCAACGCAGCGTCCGGAAAATAGTTTAGGCGTGCATTTGCTACTGATGTTGTGCACCAATTCTCTTCTTTTGAGATATGGTTTCTTTCTCCATGTAGCATAAACGAAAACTATTGGGTTGCTTGTTCTCTGGACCTGCGTTCTTGAGAATTCCATTATCAATTGAAGGCTGCAGCTCTTTTTCTGCAAGCTTTTGTACCTTTGAATCTGACAATTCCAAAAATGAAGAGATAACCTTACAGCTGCAATCACAATGCCAAGAAAAATAACACATAAGAAATCGGTTTTCTGCATCCTGATTCCGAAGAAGGATAAAATATACGAGCTAATTACCTACCTGTGATCATGCGCCCATAACTCACTTTTCCCTTTTAACGCTTCCTCCCATAGGATGGAAGCATAGTTGGGGCAATCCAAATTTAATTTTCCTCTAATAGTCCGACTTGAAAAGAAATTTTTAAGGACATGCTCCTCTTGTGAATCTTCTGACTTAGGCACTGCTGCAAGAGATGCTAATGCTTTGTGGAGAGAATTAATCTTATCATCCAAAAATGGATGCAGTATGCCACCAGATCATCCTGTTGAAACCTGCATGTGCCAATGTATCGGCTGCTGTTTTAGATTTCTTGTAAATATCGTATCGAAAGAAGAAACCTTATCCAAAACAAGCTCCTTCAGGATTTTATTGAATCTCACGAACAATAACCTGTAATGATAGGCAAGTTATCAGAAATTAGAAGTTATGGGGAATATGATTGATTCCCTTTAACTGATAATGGGAGTTCATTGATTCTTTTAAAATCTGAAACGCAGAATTTTAAACAAGTAGATAAAGAATAGAGTAGCAAGTGGCAACTACATATGGGAAGCAAGCAACTATCGATAGACTTGCCATCAATGACTCCAGGAACAGTGGAGGCATATAGATATGTTAAGCAAGCATGTAAGACTTACTTTAACCCCAAATGTTTTGCAAACACAGCTATTTTCAAATTTATGAATTATTTAAGGATGCTCATTTTGACTTAGTTCCAGAAGGCCAGATCTTTTTTTGTGCCCACTCCATTATGCAAGATTTAGACTTTGATATCAAAAATGAAAAGGATAACCAAACATAAATATCTGAACAACAAAACATAGCTATAGTCAAATCACTAACTATACACCCATATTGATGATAAGCTGTTTTTCCTATGTGCCCTTTCAATCCTTTGTAATCTTCTTTGTTTCTAAAAAGGGAGTGTAAAGTAGAAGAATGAGTTATATATCAGATTCAATCATCAGAAGTACTTCAAATATTTCCACTTTAAAACTCCGTGAGAGGTATTCAATTAATGCAGTTCACAAAGAGATAAGAGAAGTTGGAACAGAAGTTTCATCTTTCCTTCCTATATAAGTTTGCAGAGATTGGTCATGTTCTTTTATATTACACAAAGTACACACAAACATCATCCATCCTTGATTGTCTTTCTCACATCCTAAACAAGCCATATTCAATTTAAACTTCAAGTCAATATGCAGGTCTCAAAAAGGTGAAAAGCTTTCACCTGGTATGCCATTGAAAAATAACTTCAGTAAACCATTTACAGGTGTCAACTATAGCCCAAACCTATGTTACATACCAACTGATCTAACCATGTGGCAAATAAGAGGAGCAACATGACCATGAATACTGGAGATAAAGCCTGCCAGTTGTTACTTTGAGGCTGAAAATGGGGGACATCCAATTAAAAGAAAGTGTAACACTGATATAGTAGACATGCGTTTCAAGCAGAACATTATGATTGTCAAACATCTTCTTTACTAAGTGAACAGCATATGCATTGTATGCTAGATTTAGAAAATGAGGACGAAGCTCTTCGAATACTTCATCTCTTTCAGCTTGTCAACAATGTTTAGCAAAAATCTTTCAAATGCAAACTCAACAAATGCCAAAGATTAAAACTGTGATATATACACTTTAAGGGTGTGAAACTGAAACCGCGATCTGGGCTGCAACACGATATAACCGTTTTTAATGATGTTGACTTGAAATCACTATGCGACCGTAATTCAGGCCACATTGGCTGCATTTGATTGTGATTCTCCACAATATCAAGGATCGTGACACAGCCCAAATCGTTGTCACGACCGCTATTTTAAACCGGTAATAATTTGGAACATTGAAGTGATTAAATATAACTACATGGATTAGTGTCTCAGACACTGAACACATCTTTAATACAAAGTGTCAATGCTAGTTAGATGGTCAGTTAGTTACTACCAGAGAACAAGCATGAGTGTGACCAGAAAAAATTAAACAAGACATCACATATTTACTTACTTAGTCCCACATCGGAAAGAGTAGAAAGTAAAATGAGGAAAGATAGTTATAAATAAAGGAAAGATGGAAGAAGAATGTTTAACCTGTCCTGTCATGGGGTGAAAGGTAACTCGCCAATGACCGTTAAGAGACGGTGAGTTGTGCCAACACCTATTATTTCGAACACTCCTGCTGCGCGAGTAACTGTCCATTCCTTACTTTGGTTTCGGACGACTTCTCGTCAATTTTTGGAAGCCGAGAGGCTCTCATTTATTCAATCTATATTACTCTATTTTTATTTTGCCAAGAGTTTAATTCAATCTAAAGAATTGATTTTCACATGAATTTAGGTTAGTTTTATGTGATACTTTTTTGTTTGATTTCTTTTTCTTGTTGAGTTGTTTATTTGTTTGATTTCTTGTCTTGTTTGAGTTGTTCATTTGATTATGATTGAGAGAATGGTTATTTAATCAACAGATTGAGACGTTTTGTCGTTGTATTAACTTGATAAGTTTATTCATAAACTCATCCGGTTTTAGCGTTGTTTTTGTAAAGAAAAAGTCTGTAACACTTTAATTCTTGCCCCAAAAAAATCTTGAGAAGGTTTACAATACTATGAAAATAATATTGACATTTTTTTTAAAGAATATTTTGAAATTATTTAACAAAACATGAATTAAAAATAAATTTTCAAGCGTCAAAAATATAAAGATTTATATTTAATTTATCTCCTTAAAATATTTTAAACTTTATGAACTAAACATGACTAAAAAAACCTTAACAAAAATCACAATTTCAAATAATACTCGTAAGTCATAAGTCGACTTAAAAAGAGACAAAAAGTGGTCTTGTTACAAATAAATCTTCTTCCACATTTTGGTACACAACTGTAGCTGCACGATGAAAAAAAGTATCCCTTTGATATTGCAGTCAAAAACAAGTAGTACGTTTACAAGCCATACGATATTAGATTTTTGAATAGTTTCACATTTAAGCGATATGATCGTCACATTCTCGCTCTATTTTGAAGGATAAAAATGGAGTACCTATCATTTAAAATTTGTCATGATACATGTGACTATGTTTGAACCTCCAATCACAGACAGAAGCAACAACGATTAAAAATAAACAGAACAGCCAAACACCCAAAGGCTGACTACAAAGATACAATAGGTGGGTGTGTAGGATTCCTTGTTACAGTAATCGTAAAATCAATGCAATTAAAAATGGGCAAAATTTGATCACTACTTCAGGTGATGTCAATGTAATTGTTAAGTTTCAGCTATCTCAATAACATTAGTTTTATGCCTTCTTTCACCAAATCCAGAATAGAAACCCATTACAGGCACCCGAAAAATGATATAGGGGTGCATTGGCTACTATATTGAGCGTCAATTTTCTCCATTTGAGATATAGTTTCTTTCTCCATGCAGCATAAATGAAAATCATTGGCTTGCTTGTTCTTTGGGCTGTGGGTTCTTGAGAACTCCATTATCAATTAAAGGCTGCAACTCTTTTTTTGCAAGCTTCTGTACCTTTGAATCTGTTGATTCCAAAAATGCAGTGATAACCTTACAGCTGCAATCACAAAGTCAAGAAAAAGAAAACATAAGAAACTGTTCCTCTGTACCATGATTCTGTTGGATGATAATATGCGAGCAAATGAGACCTACCTGTGACCATGGGCCCATAATTCACATTTCCCTTTTAAAGCTTCCTTCCATAAGATGGAAGCAAAGTCGGGGCAGTCCAAGATTAGTTTTCTAATGGTCCGATTTGAAAAGAAATTTTCAAGGACGTGCTCCTCTTGTGAATCTTCTGACTTAGGCACTGCTGCAAGAGATGCTATCGCTTTGTGGAGAGAATTAATCTTATCATCCAAAGTTGGATGCAATATGCCCTCAGATCCCCCTGTCGCAACCTGCATGTGCCATTGAATTTATCAAAAAGGCAATGCTACGTAACAAATTGAGCTTGTAAGATTTAAATATCAATGTAATAGCTATTACCTCGTATATGACCTCTTTGCCAAAATTTGACCGTATCAGTTCTCCTACATTCTCAATACATATATCAAGAAGACTCTGTAGAAAATTACAATCAAACATTACTTTCAGTACAATTTCACAATCCAGAAGTTATTGATGTAAATAACCTTTCCCATTAAAAAAAAAATTGAATCAGGTCAGCAACCAGAGGTTAAGGAAAATACAGAGGAATACATCACTATAAAACACAAGTAAAACATGGAAGGATAACTAAATTATTAGAAGGAAAGCTAAAGTAGCCGACCTCTGCAAGTCCACTGTTGATCAATAGCTCCTGCCTTCTGACCAATGGGTCTTTCTTTCCACTCTCAGCTGGGTCAGTATCATCCGCAGAAGTTTTATCTTCATTAACTTCGGGCACTTTCACTTCGCTGTCTTCCATGGAATCATCGTTGCCAATTGAAACCTTGGAAGTTTCTGTCTGAGAGCTTGCTTCTGACTGATCCTGACAGTGATCAAAATGAATGAAGTGATTAATGAGTTGCTAAAGTATAAAAAGACGGAAAAGATGGGAACAAAAGAAACCTTGAGAGACAGAGAAGGTATAGATGAATTCATAGAAGCAAGTTCATCAGGACTAAAATAGCGTGAACAGTTGGGATGTAGTAATTGGAGTAAAGGACGTCTTCCATTCTGAAAATCCAGAAGTTATATTCATCAAAACATCATAAGAACATAAAATAAATAGTCTTTATGCATGGTTTTATTTATGGGATTGAAGAAGCTAGGGCAGGAGGAACAAAGAAATTACTGTCAAATAGATGCTAACTGCATATAAAGGATTTCAAGAATATTCTTATTATTATTTGATGAAAACCTCTGAATCCCTGATACTCCAAAAATGACGAAGAATCGTATCCGACACGTATCCGATACCGATACGCCCCGATACGTCCCGATACGCGTATCAGAGAAGTATCGGGTAATTAAATTTATTTATAAATTAAATAAATTACCGATATGTGTCGGATACGGCTAACTTGTACCCCCGATACGGCTAAATAAACCGATACTTCATTCGATACGTAGGCAAGATGATTTTTTATTTTATTTTTAGCTTTTAATTAACCCACTTCATTTTAAAAGAATAATAATAATTAATCCACTTCATTCGATACGTTGGACTATGATGTTCTTTATGGATAACTAAACTGTCTTTTTTGGGTAGTACTGATGATAATTTTTTGAGATAGTACTAATGATGTCTTCTTATGATAGTACTTAACATGTAATTGTCAATTGTTTGCTCATTTTGAGTAATTTGGATGTTAATTTATCATCAATTTTAGTAATGTTTATATGCTGTGCATTTATATATTTTATTTTAAATTTAATATTTTAAACGTATTCCAGCTGTATCGTATCGGAAATTTTGCAAATTTTTCCGTATCGCCGTATCGGTATCGTGTCAGGTATCGGAGCTTCGTTGATGAAAACTATAGTTTATATTGGCTTCTTTTTTACAATGCTTGTAAATATCATATGTGAAGTATAAAATAAAAGAACCTTGTCCAAAACAAGCTCCTTCAGAATTGATTGAAGCTCGCGAATGATAACCTGAAATGAGAATATTTTAAAAGCTTAATATGAAACAAGTATCATTATAGAGCAACAATTACTATACAATAGAATATCAAAATCAAACTCACCTTTGTTATCAATTTTGTGTCGTCGACAACTGAAAAGATGGAAACCAGCACCTAAGAGTTTAAACGAAAAAAATATTCAAATTTTAAGTTCTAAATGGAAGGTAAGTTATGACGAATTAGACTTTGGGGCAATTTGATTCCCTTTCACTGATAATGGGAGTTTATTCGTTATTTTATAATCTGAAACAAGAAAACTTTAAACAGGTAGATAAAGAATATTGTAGCAAGTAGCAATTAGGAAAGCAAGCAACTACTAAGTCAGTAGACTGAACAGTGGAGGCATAAAAATATAAATATGTTAGGCAAGCATCTAAGCCTCACTTCTTCTTTTTTTGACAAAATGTAAGCCTTACTTTAACCCTAAGGGTATGTTTGGATGAAGGATTTAGGAGAGGAGGGGAGTGCTTGCTTTTCTTTTTTAAATTACGGACACTATATGATGTTTTTTTAAATCAATTAAGTGTGATTGAACTTATGATCATTAATCATGATATTCTTTTAATTGTTCTAGAATATATCAAAATATAGACTTAGCCCTTCAAAGTCCTCCCCTCCAAAAACCCTCTCCGAAATGGACCCTAAGGCTTTCTTTGGGAGTTTAGAGGGGAAGGGAGGGTTTTGGGAAAAAAGGAAGGAGCAAGTGGATGAAATAAAGGACTTCGAGAGGGGAGGGTTTTGGGGTGTTCATTTTTCTTCATATTATAGAATCCTCCTAATTTGGGAAAACTCAAAAATTGTATTGGAGGAGGGATTAGAAGGGTTTATATGAGTTCTTCAAATTCAATCTATGTTGTTACAATATTCTTAAAATTAAAAATATATTAATCATAAGCATTAATTTATCATTCTCTCAAAAAATACTCTTCTAAAAAAATGTGAAAGATCTCCATTTTTCCCTAAAATTCCCCTCCCCTCCAAACTCCCAAACAAAGACTAAGTTTTTTGTAAACGGAAATATTTCACCACTATTTTCCCATTTTGACCTAGTTCCAGAAGGCCACACTGTTTTTAACTATATGTGTGCCTATTAAGCAAGATTAAGACTTTGATACCAAAAATTAAAAGTAGGTAGCTGTGCAACGAAACATAGCTAGAGTAAAATCACTAACCATACACCCATATTGATGATAAGCTGTTTTTCCTATATGCCCTTTCAATCCTTTGATAATCTTCTTTCTTTCCTAAATAGGGAATGTGAAGTAGAATGAATTATGTGTCAGATTCGATCATCGTGAATACTTCACACGTTTCAATGTAAAATAATAGCTGCAAAACAAACCTTGGCATTCCCATATTTAACACAAAGAATTCCAATTTTGGCTCCATCCTTTGTACCAATCATTCTGATTAGTAGTGGACTTGATAACTGTTGGATTATCTCTGCAACAGAGGTCTTTGAAAAAACTCAATTTAGATAGCTAAAAGCTATTGCCATAACCAAATTCCTTAGCTGTAACAAAAACCACAACGAATTGTTGCGTGAAAGAAAAAAGGGTACCTTATCAGCAATGCTAAAGTATTCCAACAAGACTCTGTGTAGAATAGAGTGGTCAACTATCCCTTTCTCTAAAATTGGCTGAATCACTTTTGACATATGACGTGAAACTGAGCCTTTTTGTAGACCCAACTTGGACATTACATCTAGTAATCTGACATGTAATTGAAAACTAAGTGAAAATACTCCAGAAAGAGGAAAATAAAATAAAGCATCATATTAAAATTCCATCAGATCGTGATCAGTAAAATTAAGAGATTCAGTAAGACCAGTTCATGAAGAGTAGCAATTATTGCTAACAAAACTCGGAGACTGCTAAATGCATTGCCAGCTTAATTACATAAAATTATCAATCAAACTGATGTCAGGTAATTATTTGTCCAAAAGTATATAAACAAAAATCAAAATATTCAACTTGTCATGTTTTCTAAGCAACATTAACTATTATTAATTTTAATTATCAGAGACTGTTGAAACCAGTAGTATGACGGCATATTCTTCAGTGTACTCACATAAATTAATATATAACGACATAAGAAACCTCTAGTCAAGCAAAAGCTAATTAAGTGCCTATTGGATAACTTGCAATCTTTGCTTCTGCGTTCTATGCAGGTCTCAGTGAATTTTTTTTTTAAAAAGTAGGAACAGAAGTTCATCATTATCAACAAGAAAAACGGTAAATTCTAAATTCCACTCATGATTGTTATATTATTTCTAAAATGTGGCACCTAACAATGTCCCAAATGCTTTAATATAATTCCTGACAGCGGAATCTTTACCTGGTTTCCTTCGTTGGGACTAGGTCCTTAAACAACTGAAGCTCTGTGGAATATAATTCCAAAAGTAGCTCTTGCTTTTGTGCAGCAGTGGCTAAGTCATATGCATGCTCAACAACTGCATAACATGTGTATACACAAAACTTAATTTAAGGAAGCTGATGTTGGCTAAATACTGAAATATTTGAATTGTTGACAACAACGATTAGTTTTGATGCATGAAAAACAGCAGAAGTGCGATAAGAAAACAAAAAAAAAAATGGAATCCCTCTCCCTCTCTTCCTTGCTAGTCTTTCTCGCACCCTAAACAAGCCACGGCTTTGAAAAAAATAAAAAGGGCAGCCCCGTGCACTAAAGCACCCACATGCAGAGGGTCTGGGAAGGGGTCCCGCCAGTTTGGTGTATTGTACGCAGCCTTACCCTGTTTTTACACAATAGGCTGTTTCCAAGACTTGAATTTGTGACCTTTCAGTCACGTGACAACAACTTTTACCGTTGCGCCAAGTCTAAAGCTCCCCGCCTATGCAGGGTATGGGAAGGGGTCCCACCATTTTGGTATTGTACGCAGCCTCGCCCTGTTTTTTACACAAGAGGTTGTTTCCAGGACTTGAAACTGTGACCTTTCAGTCACGTGACAACAACTTTTACCGTTGCGCCAAGGCTCCCCCTTAAACAAGCTAGCTTTAAATTAAACTTCATTTCAATGTGCAGCTATAAAGGTCCACAAACAGGTGAAAAGCTTTGATCTGGTAAAAACTCTGAAAAATAACTGAAGCAAACCATGAACAGCTGCCAAATATGCCCAAACCTATGTTACATACCAACTGATCCAACCATGTGGCGAAGAAGAGGAGCAACATGACCACGAAGAGTGGAGATAAAGCCTGCCAGTTGTTTCTTTGAGGCTGAAAATGGGTGATATCCAATTAGAATAAAGTGCGACACTGATAACACAAACACACACGATATCATAAACACGCGCGAATATTTCAAGAAGACCATTACCATTGTCAAGCATCTTCTTTACTAAGTGAACAGCATATGCACTGTAGGCTAGATTTAGAAAATGTGGACGAAGCTCTTCAAATACTTGATCTCTTTCAGCTTGTGAACAATGTTTGACACAAGTCTTTCAATTCAAAGACAACAAATGCCAAAGATTAAAACTGTGATATATACACTTAAAGGGTGTGAGGCTGAAATAAAGTTGATGAAATATACCTGAAGAACACGAGAAGTAATGTGAGACCCTGCAATCTCATGAATCTTTCCCTTCATTTTTCTTAGAGCTTCGGTCACCAGCCTAACGTTATGATAAAGTTCAAAGTACAAATAAAAAATTAGGACAATAAAGACTAAAAATAAAATGAAATATATTTCCTTCATATCTTTTATGCAGAGTAACATACTTGGATCTGTCTTCTTTAGCAATCTCGTGACGTCTCATCTTTTCCCATAGACGTGCAAGCTCCTAATTGCAATTTGATATTCAATTAAAAAATATAATAATTAATAAAATAACACCTTGTGAATTTCAATCATCTGTTTCAATTGGCTTATTTAAGCTTATCTACTAGCATAAGCTTTGAGAGACTGTTTGGGATAACTTATGAAAAGAGCTTATGACATTGTTCATAAGCTATTTTTAGCTTGTTATTATAAATGTTCCAAGTTCATAAGCTGTTTTCAGCTATTATTATAAATGCTCCGAGATAGCTTGAACGGAAACAATTTAGGGCCTGTTTGAATTGACTTATTTGAGTTTATCTACTAACATAAGTTTGTGAGACTGTTTAGGAGAACTTATGAAAACAGCTTAAGATAATTTTCACAAGCTTTTTTCCGCTTATTTTCGTAAGTTCTCCGATATAGCTTATAAAAATAAAAATAAAAATAAAAAATAAAAAAAAGATTAACTTTATTTGATCTTTTTCCATAAAAATAGCTTATGTAAGCTTATGCATAAGAGCTTAACATGATAAGTGCTAGTGCTATAAGCTGCAAAATAAGCTGTTCATCGGAACAGGCCCTTAACTTTATTGTGTCATTTGCTATAGAAACAGCTTAAACATAAATAAGGGCTTGGGCTATAAGCTGCAAATAAACTCTTCATCCAAACAGGAAAGATGTAAAGGCTTGACTTCAATTAATTAAATTAAAATTAAATAAAGGGATAATTAAACGAGGTGACTAACTTGTTCAAGAGTGTAATGGCGTCTTCTCTTCTGTTTTCTAGCATCAGTGAGTTCCTGAAACGAAAGAATCATAAAATCATAATCCGAATTAATCGATTCAGAAAAAAGTGATTTGGAATCGCAAAATTGCATAAATGAGTAACCTTAGCATGGTGACGACGCTCACGGGCGTTAAGGGGAGTTTTGTTCTTGTCTTTATCATCGGAGTGAGATTTTGGCTTCTTTGAGGGAACGAACTTGGTAGTCGATTTCTTCGGATTAGAAGGAGTTTTAGTGTCGATTCGCTTTCTCTTTTTGATGTCTACCTCTTGTTGCTTCTTCGCCGCCATTGCTGTGTTCAAAGGAGAAAGAGGAGGTAACACTCGCAAAGCTGAAAACCTGAAGTGTTACTAGGGTTTATGCAAATTATACTTCGATTTTCCCCAAATAATAAAAAACTCTCAATAAAATATCCTAAAAAAAAAAAAATAACAATTTGTTCCTGCAACTCTTTTTAGACAATTGATTTTCTCACTTCAATGCTTCCTAAAAACATAAGTAAAACATTAAAATACCTTCAACGATAGTTAATTACATGGCTTATAACTAAAAAACACGTCGGCAGTTAACTGCCGCTGGATTTGGTCATTTACCTGTGTTACTAAGACACAATGAATGTCATAAACGCAATCTTCCTCTTTTTATCCTTAAATTTAGCCTCTATAAAAAGTTTATTTGTATCCCGTGAACATAACTCAATTGGTAGGGACATGCATTATTATATGTAGGGGTTGGGATTCGAACTCGAGACACCCCACTTATTCACCCTGAAAAAGGTGAATTCTAGCCACTAGACTACTTTACAAAAAAATATTTATTTGTGTTTTTTTTACCAAAGAAATAACTTTTCTACGATGTAAAAAAATCAATTGTTGTCCCCATGAGTTTAGCTCAATTGGCATGGACATTGCATAATTTATGTAGGGGTCGGGGTTCGAACTCCGGACACCCCACTTCTCCACATTTAATTGTTGAACTCTGGCAACTAGGCTATTGGACAAAAAAAATAATTGTTCGTATCATTCAAAACAAGTGTGAGTTGCAATATTCAAGAATTAATTGAACTCTCGTAAAAATAAAACAATTAATTGAACTAACGATGTTAAGAGGGCATTTTTGTCTAAATTTAAATCTAAAATATAGTAATTGTGTAATTCAGACGATATTTGTCACTTTGTCTATGTATTAAAAAAAATATACAGGTATAATTTTTCCAATCAATAGTGTGTGTCTATATATATAGAGAGAGAGAGTGAGAGAGCAAGGTTCACGTATCATTTACTTTCATGTTTATTCTCAATATTTTTATTATTTTTTATTTTTCAAAATCAATATATTTTTGCATAAATATCTCAACAAACTTTTGATCTTATCCATTGAATATTTTATTTAATTTTGTATTGAATTCCTAATATTTTATATAGCGTAAATATCTCAACAAACTATATATAATACTTCCAATCGTATCCATTAAATATTTCACTTCATTTGTTAAATAATTTTTGATTTAGGGCCCGTTTGGATTAGCTTATTTTAGAGCTTATATAAAACAGCTTATGCAAATAGATAAGTTTTTATGTACTATTTATAAGTTTTTAAGGTAGTTTATGAAAAACCTGTTTATGAAGATACAATTTTCGTTAGTGAGAGTTTATAAATTAAAATAAAAACTTATTTATTTACATAAGCTATTTTTTTAAGCTCAAAATAAGGTCAAACCAAACAGGGACTTAATGAATTAATAGCTACTTTAATTTCAGCATTATTTGTTTTATTAAATGTAGTTTTTTATTTGTTTTTGAATTTACAGATTTCTTTAAAAAAAATTGATGGAAAATTTGTAATTTGTTTATAACAGATTTTTTTTCTTCGAAATTTCATCATATCCACTAAAAAATTCATATTACCAAAAACTATTTATGAAAGTTAATGACCAGTATGATTTTTGAATGTCAAACATGCTCTGTGCATTTTTTTAATGTTAATTAATAGTAAAAAAAATCTAAATTATTAAATGTCAATTATTTTTATTCAAATTTGTTACAAACAGAGTCTATGGGGTTGTTCGTTGTGACTTTTAAAAAAGATCACTTTATAGAACATTATTTCTCTTTGTTATTGTTTTTTTTTTTAAATTAGGATCTAAAAAAAAATCTAAAAACAATTTCAAATTAAAAGATATCAAGATTATGTTTTTTATGGGAGGGGGAGAACATAAGTATCAAAAGATGAAAGTAATTTTTTAACAAAAAAATTGATTTTATATAGTTGTATCAAATTATATTAAATTGTTTTTTCAAAGAAGTGATTGTGTCTCTAAAAAATAATCTCTATGTTATAGAATGTCAAAATCATTTTTCTAATCTATAAAAAATGAGTCATATATTTAATTTACATTTACTAAAAATAATTTTATGATGTTCATATATTTTTATCTCGCAATGGGTCTATTCGATGCAATAGAACTACATCCCTGTGAATTTTTATTTTGTAGGTATTCCAATAAAAAAAAATGACAATTGTTTATGCACATTTTCACTCCCATATTAACATTTATGTTTTATTTTTAGAAAACTGATTTTTCTATCTGGCACAAACATCTCAACAAATAATCCATATCTACTTTAATATTAATTTTATGGTACAAATTTTTATTTTTATTTTGAAGAATAGTCCAGATATTTTAATTGTTTGTTTTTATACTTTCTAATTTATATTGTCAACCTCCTATTTTGTTCCTTCTCTCTCTCCCCCCACACACACACACATATATATATATATATATACAATCCTTTATAATTTTTCCATGAAAACTAATCACTTATATTATTCTCACACTTTTTTACGGGTTTTATTCATGTTGTGATATATTTTATTATTTCTTTCATATAAAAGTTATTATTCTTTTATCTTGCATTCTTTTTCCTAACACTCTTCAACCATTTTATTTATTGGAGAATTTTTCATGCTTTATAATATTTATCTTTTTCTTCAAAAAAAAATACTTATCTTTGACAATTCTCCTCCGAGTATAATTTTTATAATATCTATGTCATTTTTGATTTTTTGTATGAGTATTTATTTTTTCTATTGAGAATAAAGAGTGAAAGATACTCATTTATTTTTTAGTATATTTTGATTTTATTTTACTATGTTTTGTGGCATATAAGAAAAAAAATTGATGTTGAACATTTTCATTTCTCGAGCAACAATAGAATATGTTAAATTTATCAATGTTCTTTCATTTGTTCTTCTTGGATATTTATTTTCTTATATATTAAAAAAAATTGTTGCAGCTATTTTGAATGTCAAATAAGTATTTATCAATTTTGAATCAATTATATATCGTAAGGTTTGTATTTTTCTTAGGACTTTATCATTACCTTTTTTTCTTTTTATACTTTAAGATTATTTCTTTTTAATGAAGTGTTACTTTACTATGATCAGTGATGATAATGAGTGTTCTCAGGTATACATTCTCGCATTCATATGAATCTCCGCTAAACGAGTATTAGTGAATATTAAAGTATTTATAAATATTGGCAAATATCAACATGTAAAATTATTCTGTATACAAAAATTACATTATTAAAATAATTGAAATTATGTAAAGTGTATTCCTTAAATTTCATTATTAATAATGGCGGCACTAATGATCATTTTACAAATGTTCCAAGTGAGATTTGGACAATGTATCTTGCAGTTGCGGAGTCAAAATTTTACCCCTGAGCAGACACCTCTTAGACTTATTTCTTTTATTTTGATAACACAAAAATAGTATACCACACACTTTCACTCTGATAACAAATTACTAATCAAACAAAAATCATTAATTAGGAAATTCATTGTATTTAATTTCATGACGAGAATATTTTTATTTAAGTAGTACAACAACCGTATAATTTTGCTAATTTAATAACGGGTATGGATTCCTATGTGTTTGGGCATTTAAAAAATGTTTATTTTATTTTATTTTATTTTATATGTGTTAATAATTTTACTAAATCCAGTTAATTTCATCCGCTTATGCATCTATTAATTTACATGTACTTAAAATATGGTTTTTATTCTATTTGTGTGTACCTATTTAGATATTCGTCCGGTACTCATCCGTGGTCAATTTTATTTACGAATATCATGTATACCAAATTTTTCTCATTCTTAATTATAGGTCTAACTCGGGCAACGCCGGGTAAATACGCTAGTTAATTAAAGTGTTTAACATTTCTTGGGATGATTCTTTATATTAATTTAAAATAATAAATGGTTTTATCAACAAAAAAAATACAATTAAACCAATGAATGAATATAAGATAAATAAACAATGTAGGTAAGATAACTATACTTATAGAGTTTGGTTGGTACTTGATATATATCTTCATCAAATCATCCAACGTCATATCATATTTTTATATTAATTTATTTTAAAACAAATTTTACATATATTTTGTGAACAAAGAACTGTGATATTCTCCCACTTGTCGTGTACATGACACTCACTTGAAACTCAATTATTATATGCATATGAGCGTCACTTGGCAATTCCAATACTTTGTTACACTTATACTTGTCGATATCTGGATGAGAAACACAAAGTGTTCACTTTATGTGTTCATATTGCATGCTATATTTGGATATATTCTTTTGAATATGAATCTTGTTCAAACAAAGGAAGAATCTTGTTCCCAGTGGCAAAGTTGTATTTCTTATAGTTATAACTATATTTATTTGTATGTGTAAAAAAAAAACTATATTTATTTGTAGCTTTCTTTCATTTAGTCGTTGATTTTGATTTTGAAGAGAGTTTGAAGGCAAATTGAGACAAGGTTTCCTTTAAATCATTTTTGTCAAATTTTGATTTTGGTGTGGTCTTTTTATGGATTTATAAGAGACTTCAAATGATGATCTAGATGATGTTTTTAATATAGTGGGAGACTCATTTTTAGACAATGCTTGTTGTAGACAACCGGTTTAGGAAATGGTTGTTTTTTAAGGAGAGGAGGATCATTGAGTTATTATAAATTTTGGCTGTGATGAAGTTTTTGAAACAGGGTGAGAATGTGAAGGACTTGTTTTTTAATCATCATCAGATATAGTGTAGATTAGGCACGACAATTGGCGGGGTGGGGACGAGTTTTACCTTCCCGGTCCTCATACCTTACTATCATATATTTACCCATTACCCTACCCATACTCATCAGGGATGAGAAATTGAATCACATCTCTGTCCCCAACGGGTTCGGGTATCCCCGGCCCATCCCCATCCCCGCACTGGATAATTATTTTTAATAAAAATCGAAGTATTTTTCAGCCCAAAGCGCAATGTTGTAATGCATTATCCAACAAAGAGATGACGATGATTGATGACTATGGTAATTGAGAATAGAGAGGCCGAGAGTGTGAGATATGGAAGGAGGAAAGAGAGAACTATGATAAATGAGTGTCAACTGAAAACTGAGACACTTACTGTGTGAGTGAAATGATTTAGAGTTTGGGTTTCTATTTATGTAAAAGGGGTAGTAAATTGATTTTCTACATTTGGGACGGGTTTGGGTATGGGTTCGGGGTGGGTACATGTATCCCCGTTACCCGTCCCGTACTCGAGTTTTGAAATCGGGGAAAACCTAAACTCATACACAAACTCAGTCAAAGCGGAGGAAACCCGTCAAATTAAGTTTGGTTCGGATGGATGCCCACATGTATAGGTTTTGTTGTCATACCTAGTGTAGATTATTTCATCAACAGTCTTTCCCTTTGTGCTATTATCGGTGCCGGCTTAAGCTCGAGTTGAGTTGATTTTCTCATTTCAATTGGGGAGAATGGTTTACATTACAAATCTTTTTTTCAGAAACAGTGGAGTTGAAAATACATTTTTAGGTGTGTTGCTATATGTTATCAATCCTCCATCCTTCTCAAATGAGACAATACATTCTTTTATCTCTAGTCATATGTCTTAAGCATCCATCGTTCGTGTATAGTATAGTAGTTTTTTCTTGACTCGTAGATGACAGTACTTCATTTCAATTTAATACAGTTTTATGCATCCATAGTGATATAAGTCCTTGATGGTTAATGTTTCTTTTCTCGTAAGATATTTTTTTAAGATAGCAATTCGGTTCTATATGTCCAAATTTGGTGATATGATCTAGGATGAGAATGTTGTTTTCTTTTTTATTTTAATTTTTTCTTAGCAAAAAAAAAATCAAAAAATTCATATTTATTACGATATACATGGTGTTTGTATTTGTGACTTTTTATTCTTTCACGAGGAATCAAAAAGTTTTTATAAAACCAATAATGGATTGGTCCAAATGGTAGGGAATTTGAGTCCCTTAAACATGTGGTTAGTGATTCGATTTCAGACTCATGTATATGAAAAAAATTCAATAGAGAGGGAAGAACTCACTTTGTATACTCACCGGTTCTCCGATAGAGATCAATCATTGTTGAGTGGTGGTGAAACTTCATACTCATGGTAACCAAAAAACTATTGTATTAAACTTTATAAATTTTGAACCAAAGAACTTTATACAAACACAGGCTTTTCTCCCACCAAATTTTGAATCACCTCTTACATAAGAGCATTGTACTGCAAAACAATGTTAGTACGAAATAAATATTTGTAATAGTTAACACATGGCTAGAAATGTGCCCTGGTTCATTGATCAGGTTATTTGGTCTTTGTAGTAGTAACTTTGTTTGAAGACAAGTTGTTATACTCACGTTTTGATCATCCCTTTGTCTATTGTTAGCTTTCTCATCCATTTGATTTCTCAACATGAATAGTTTCCATTCTTTCGTCAACTTTTGAAGATGATTCCTCCACAATCAACACCTCTTGTACTTTATTATCTTCCTTGTTACCATCAATCACCGTCACATACATTTTCTTTGGCTCATTTTCAATTTTTCTTCGGACAATTGGCTCCTTTCCTTGAATTTCCTTTTCACACGTATTCACATTCTTGTAAATTTTCAAGCAGCGATCAAATTTCTTACATTGAGTACAAAAATTAGGGATGTTCTCATTAGCACACAAAGATCGATTCATGTCTGTATCCATACGAACCCTAACAAATTGACCAAAAGTACGATTAACACACGAGTTTTAATGTTACATTATCGGTACAAGTAGGAGTACCTACGTTACTCGCCACTGCAAACAAGATTTTTGGCCTCCAATGCTCCTGTGAGAGTCTGTAGAACCTAACCCATACCTGAGCTTTTGTGTGTTTCTGCATCCTATGGTTGGAATCTTTCGTCCAAGCAAAAAGCTTTAATAATCCAAGGTTTAGATTCCATGCTCCAATCGATATACAGTCATGACATCTTCCATGCTTCAACAATCAGTTTCCTAGTGAAGTCACTCCCCATCTTCCCAATGATTTCCTCAACGACGTAAGCTTGTTTCTCAAGGCAACTGCTGTTAAAGGGGTTGGAATTTTTGGCCATAGATCCTTGCATGTAGACTGTGTTTCCATGATGCCAATCGTGCATGATATTCATCATTTAGGATCTTTTTTGCAATCATATCACCCTCTAACTTGGGGAACCTACTCAAGGGTAAATAGTCTACTTGTTTTGGCTTTATAATATGTATGCTATTTATTAAAGAATATTTTGTAAGGAAAAAAATTCAAATTAGTTATTATGCAGGGGTTGGGGTTCGAACCCCGACACGATACTCCACTTGTTGAAAAAGGTGAATTCTACCCATTAAATTACCTGACAAAAAAAAATGATTAATTTTGAATTTCCCTTTAACTATGATTTAAATTTTAAAAAGACCTCAATTATTAAGGATAAATTTGTCTAACAAAAATCTGATCGATATTTATTTGTAGTTAACATTGGTGTTCCAACATCTATTACAAATTTGATTATTTTAGAGTTTTCCTAGTTTTGTTTTTCTAACAAAAATGATAAAATATGTATTTTCAAGTATGTAATTTACAAAATGTTAGTTGATAGTTGAATATAATTTGAAAACTAATTTCAAATAAAACAAATCAGACCCTAAAATATAAAAAAGAAAAAAAGATTAAGTTAAAAAATGATACAAATGATCAACATTTTTTTTAAGGGAACATAATAGAAGTCAAAACATAAAATTTGACAAAAACAAAACAACTTACTTTTAAATTTAAAATAACACATATGATATTAAAAACAATATCAAACTCAATCGGTAGAGCTTGGCTCTACTGACAAATATTGATATTATTAAGTTGAAAACCTTTGTCCTAATTGGAATTCAAAACATCATAATCGTGTTTGTGGAATTTTTATGGTGATTCCTACATATGTTATGCAATGTCCTTAGCAACTACGAATATAGGTCTAATTCGGCGGTCTGACCCGTTAAACCTGTCATTTTAGGCAGAGTAGACTGAGGTTTTGAGTTCATCCCCTCTAGTTGGGCACCCCGTTTAACCCGCTAGAAAAGCGGACAGTGACGGAGTGGAAAAGGCCGACCCACAAGCTCATCAAATAATATCTATTTAATTTTGATCGTACTAATAAATAGTAAGTGCTCTAATTTTTAAGGTTTTTTCCCTAAAAACAATTGGCCAATTCTTTAAGACACAAAATAATTGGACAATTCTTTACTAAACAATTGTTTTTCTCTTTAGGTGGTATCGTAATGAAAATAAAATGATTAGGAGAAAATAAAAATCGCTTTTTATAATGGTAGCATATCTTTTTAACAATATTTGTAAAATAAAATAAAATTAAAAGAGAACATTTTATTAGACGGACCAACCCGCCAAGCCGCCTATTGGCGGGGTGGGGTGTGTTTGAGTCTACCACTTTAAGTTGACTCGCAATACCGTCCATACTAACAACTGAGTTATGTTCACAAGGACATCTCAGTATATTTTAATTTCATATATCAAAATAACTCCTTTAATGATTTTTTTTTTTAAAGTAAACTCCTTTAATGACCTTGTTTCTTGCTATTAACACTTTTTCTAAAATTCTAGAATGGTCGGTGTATCATTTATTTTTACTAAATTTTTGCTAATTTATAATTTTTTTTTTTACAAGAATACTCATAGTCCATATTAAATGCATTCAACGGGCACCAACAAAAAAAATGCCTTCGATGGGATGGAAACTGTGTAAGTTTCTACCTAATATATCTCTCACGACAAAGTAATACTACAAATAGAACTCGAATGGTTAATTTTATAAATTAGTATCCTAAAACTCGGTCCCTACATAAATTATTCAATATTCCTGTCAACTGAACTGAGTTAAGTCTATGGGGACAAAAAAACAATACTTTTCTTCTATGAAAAATCTTTTGAATACTATTTTCCAATATTATTTTTTTGGCATATTTTTCAATATTAATTATGATTAGTTATTTGATATTTTTTATTTTAAAATAAAAATGGTCAAATTATTACACGTATCTCCATTAAATTCATTTTATAGCGTGCATACAGAACTTACGCGAACATAGCCGGCCCTAGTTTCTAGTGAGGGAAGCTCCAACTTCTCTCTAAACTTTCTTTCTCCTTCGTTCATTGAGGAGGGGTGATTTTAGGTCATTTTTTGACCTAGAATCACCCCTCTACATCTTTTTTCCCCTTTTCATTCAATCTAAACTAGACTTTCGACCCGTGCGACGCACGGGTCCTATCGACTGTTATAATGATCAATAAGTAATATTTGACATGTGTCATGTATGTGTCCATCGAAAAACACAAATGTGATTATTAGATGATTTATTCCATCATGTGCAAATTTGCACATATTAAAAAGTTTAAAATAATAACTTTGTATTTTTATTAAACAAAATAGTAAGTTTGCATTGGAACGTACATTTTATATTAAATATAAATTTTTTAATAAAAAATATATATTTTCAATTTTTTTGTTACTTTTAGTTGTTTTAACATGTGCAATGTAGAACATGTTAGACAAATCGGTATTATATATACAATATAGCGATGAAATGTGTCTTAATATGTCCTTCAACGACATATGAATCATACCAAATTTATCATGTATCATCAATACAATATGATGAGAGTGCTCTTAAATGAGTAGGTCAAACAATGACATTAATGGAAGGCGCAAGACATAAGAAAAATTAGGATTGACACCATTATAATTGTAGTCATTGGCAATCAACAACAGTAAATGAGATAGTCAAACGATGTTATAAATGATAAATGATGATGGGACGATGATTAGGAAAAAAGTTTATTAGGATTTAATGCGTGACTAAAGGAGGGGGCATGTTAAGGTAAAATTTTAGTTGACATTATAATTATTACAATTATTGGCAATCAACAACATTTAATACACAATCATCAACGCAATATGATGAGACTGCTCTTAAATGAGTATGTCAAACAATGACATTAATGGAGGGCGCAAGACATAAGGAAAATTAGGATTGACACCATAATAACTGTAGTCATTGGCAATCAACAACATTAAATGAGATAGTCAAACGATGTTATAAATGATAAATGATGACGGGAGATAATTTTTGAATTTCAAATAAATGGATGATGATTAGGAAAAGAGTTTTTTTTAGAATTTTTGAATTTCAAATGAATGGATGATAATTAGGCAAATTAGGGCATAATTTGGGTTTCGAACATAATAACTGTCGTCATTGACAATCAACAACAGTTATTAAGAATGGATGAATACTTCACAATTTTATCATCATTTTGCTTGTTTGTTATTTGGAATGCTCGTTTTGCTTGTTTGTGGAAACTGAACGTAACAAATTTCTTACAATACTATATTCCCATGAGACGAAATCATTAAAAAGGAGAGGGTGAAGTTAGCCACAATTCTTAATAGAAACAAAAACGAACTATTATATTTAATTTTGGTACCATTACAAATGACATGATTAGATAGCAAAATGTTGAAACACAACACATAAAAGTGCTGGTAGACAACGACATTAACATGAATGGACCACAATTTATTTCATATTTAAAGCCAAACTAGATTTTTTTGATTGCTTAAAACAGAGACTCAAAGACGTCTAGTACTAAAGTAGACAATCTTGTGATTTTCAGGCATTGGAGAACCAATTATCATGTACGAACCGGGATGAATCCTTCTAGAATCCACCATTCTCTTCCATTGACCTCCAATTCTGTAGTGTTTGTCAGACATAGTTCCAAAAACAACAACACAATCCCATTTGCTCCCGCAATCATCTATAAGAGACAACATAGTTGTTTTTTTGTCCAAACACTGCTCTTCAAAACCCCTGTAATCCAGAATCTAAGAAAATAGTAAGATAATCAATGAAGATCCAGACATAAATAACATTTAACATATGTAAAAGACATTCTGCTTACCACAAAACCAAATGTCACATCAAAAGATGTTATATGCTTCTCGTAAAATATTTCAAACGTAGCAGGATCGTGTCGGTAGGATAGATCGTAAACAGAAGCTGGAAAACCATGTTGGTTAAACTGAGGGAAAAAACTTTTTTCGACAGCAAATCTCATGGGAGGGACAAACAGAGGAATCATTATCTTCCTATTGATTCTGGATCTTAATTTTTTGATCTGAAACTTACCTAGGCCCATGAAAACTAAAGTAAACCATGCACTCAAGCTGATGTCATAAAAATCTCGTAAAGCAGCTAATCCTTTGGTCAAAAATATGCTCCCATCAATCCTCTCAACTCTTATTTTGAACTCGTTATTCTTATCGGTTAACACATCATATCGGTCGATTTCATCGCCAAAATCAGACCCGAAACAGTTAGGTATCATCACCGCACCCTGCATCCATGGAGAACTATACTATTATTCAAAAGACTTAGATAATACAAAATAATAAGACAACATATTATGGATAAACGATAAACTAACGCAATCAAATCCAAATTCCAGTGTGTATGTCTTATACTTCAACCGTAGGGAATTGATAATCTTGTCCAACCTCCGTGAGTGGGTTTCAGATCAACGGTGCTACACGCAAACATTACAAAGAATATGTCAGAAAACGTCATAATAAAGAATCGCGCTAAGGAACCATCTAGATTTATATATATACCGTGGCAGGAGAGTAAGGCTTCAGCTGCACGATCACCCATGACAGAATCAAATGTCAAGTATGCGACTACTGTGTGAAGGGGAAAACTATTGCTCTTAAATGTGAAGGTCAAACGATTGCCTTTAAATGAGGAGGGAGTTTTCAAATTTGAAATGAATTGCATGGATGGCAAAGGAGTGAGAAATTCAAATGTGAGAATTAATCATGTTTTAAGGACATTTAAAAGAGAAGGTCAAACAATTGAGTTTGAAATGAATGACATTTATAGCGTGACAAAGGGGTGAGGAAGTCAAATATGTGAATTTATTGCGTGTTAAAGGAATGGGGAAGTCAAAGGTGTGTTAATGCTTGATCATTGGAGGGAAAATATTAGGTTAAGAATTAGGTTAACATATAGCTTGACCTGACAAGCTTTAGAAAGAAAGATAAGTGAGTTTCACATCTATCAAGTTTTTTCCTTTGTGTTTTTTGTGATTTCATCATCTAAGTGCGGCGTTGTGTTGTTCGTTGTCTTGTGCGGCGTTTGATTTCGCGTCTTGTCGCGATGTTTGTTCAGTTCCTATTGAAAGATCTACATCAGTCAATTACAAATTCAATCAATGACTTGGACGTCAATGTTGCAGATCCGGAAGCATGAGTATTTTAGTGACTTAGGTTTTATCATATTATTTGTAGGCATTTTGCCGTTGTATGCTATTAACTTGGGCGTTGTGAGTTTGTTCGCAGATTCACCATTTACGTTTTTAACGATGTTTGTATCTGATGTACTCTATCGATTTGAATGAATGAATATCGTTTTGTTTTTGTAAAAAAAAAAAAAATTACGCGAACATCTGTCATTTTTTCTTGAATGAAGACTATAATTATGACTAACACCAAGTTTAAAATTATTTTCTTAAAAAAAAGTTTAAAATTATAAATGAAAGATGATAATTTAATATTTTTATTTTTATTTTTAAATCATGATTAGCTTCGAATTTTGTATTGAAAAAAAATAAATACATTTTATTTTGAAATAAAATACATGTCTATTAAGATAATATCTCTATATTGAATTTATTAACATGTGTGCTTAAGGCAATATTAATATTTCCCTCAAATTTAAACTACAATTAGATCAAATATGCAAATATTACATATTTGATCCTCGACTAAATATGTAAAAAAATTAATTATTTAATCATATAAAAATAAAATCCATAAATTATAATTTAACTAAAAAAACAAATTGTTTATTCAGACATCGTGATTAGTGTTTGAACCTCGACTCATCCACTTCTGTGTACGAGTTTTTTTTTTTGTGGTGTCCGGGGACTCGAACCTCGTACCTTGCATATATTATGTATTGTCCTTATCAACTGAGCTAAGCTCACGGGGACACAAGTTTACAATAACTATTGTTAATCCATCTATCTACTCAAAACAAATAAAATTATAAATAAAATAATTTGAGTTAAAAAAAAGGAGAATGTCAGTATAATATTGTAATGTTGTTTTAAAGATCGTACATTCAATGTATCAAAATTCAAAAGTCAAACAAATGTATGTTTTAATACAAAATCGTCACGTTTAGAATCCATTAGCAAAGAGGACCAAAATTAATGCAATATACTTTTGGAATCCGTTAGCAAGACTGAACAAAAAATTTAAAAATAAAAAATAAAATCTTTATTTTAAGGAATAAAAAAAAAAACCTTGATATTCCAAATATATAGAGATTCTCTTTCTAGAAGGACATTAAAAAATAAATCTAATCTAAAATTCAGACCACATACATTAAACTTTATAAATTTTTTGTTTTACTCCTAATCCAATTCAAGAGAGATTATAGATTTCTAAACAAATATTTTTTTTTAATAAAAAGATTTGATTTGTAAAACAAATGTTAGCAAAAAGGTTAGAAAAAAGAGGCTAATAATTCTGCGAAAGTACGTGACGTGACATCATATGCTTCACGCGTCTGAGTCGCAGCATAAATTCAACTAACGTGTCAATCTTACCTTTCTCCCGAAGTAATAACCACACTAACCTATAACATCAACATATAATAAGTACGTTCACTTATCAGTGATAAGTCGGTGATAATAACTGTAGTGTAACAAAGACCCTGCAAAAACGCATCGAGAAAAGTGAGTCATACATAAATTCACACAAACACTCTTTCTTTCTCTCTCCTTGGTTCTTTAAATACTCTATCTTTTTTCTTACATAAACTGTTCTATACTTTTCTGTTTCAACACAAACCTTTCACCATGGAACCCAAACCCTAGAAACCGTTTTTGTGCTTTTCGTACAACAACCTCAAACGACATCGTTTTGAGGAAACATAACAATTCTTGTTCTTCTTATTAAACCCATCAATTTTTGTTCAATTTTCTTTACCCTAATTCCAAAATCTTTGTATCAGTGTTTGTGGGGAAACAAAAGATGACATCTTTGAGTAGAGAATTGGTGTTCTTGATTCTTCAATTTCTTGAAGAAGAGAAATTCAAAGAAACTGTTCACAAGTAATTCACTCTTCAATTTCTCAATTTCAGTTTGTAATTTTTATTTTTATTGTTTTGATGATTATGTGAAATTGGGAATGTGGTTGTTGTGTATTGGATTGCAGGTTGGAGCAAGAATCTGGTTTTCTGTTCAATATGAAGTATTTTGAAGAGAAAGCACTAGCTGGAGAATGGGATGAGATTGAGAAGTATCTATCTGGGTTTATCAAAGTTGATGACAATAGATACTCAATGAAAACATTCTTTGAGATTAGGAAGCAGAAGTATCTAGAAGCCCTTGACAGGTTTTTATTTTTATTTTTTAAATTTTAAACTTGCAATTATAGCGTTTTTTGTTTTAGTCCTTGTGTGTGTGTGTGTGTATTTTCTGAGGTATGTATTTGAACAACCATTTTTCGGACAAGCAAAGATACAGTACAAAGAAATGTAGTTATTGACACAAAAAACCAAAACAATAGAGAGAGTAAAAACACAATCAGAGAGTTGTCTTAAAAGTTGTTGCAAAATGCCGTAGAAATGTCAATTTTTGTTTGTTTGTTTGAATTCAGTCCTGCAAATTTAAAATTTGTTGTTTTTAGTCGTGATGTTAGCTTACTGGGGCCACATGGCGTGGTTTTATCGGGCCATGTATGACATCAGAGACTAAAAGCAACGATTTTTGAATTTGGTGGACTGAATCTAAATAAAAAAGTTTACAGGTACAAAAATCATATTTAAACCTTTTTTAAATCATCAGGGGTTTATTGTTCTTTTTGTTATCTACTTTCTGTTGCTGAGTTTTTCTTGTTTGTGCTCAGGAATGACAAAGTGAAGGCTGTTGAGATATTGGTGAAGGATTTAAAAGTTTTTTCGGCATTTAATGAAGAGTTATTCAAAGAAATCACTCATCTTTTAACCCTTGACAACTTCAGGTACTTTGGTTTGAGTTGTGAAATCTGACAAATGGATTTTACTTATTTTTTTTAAACATGGGCTTTTGGTTAAATGCAGGGAAAATGAACAGTTGTCGAAGTATGGTGATACCAAATCGGCTAGAAACATAATGCTCTCAGAGCTTAAGAAACTGATAGAAGCGAATCCCCTCTTTCGAGATAAGCTTGTATTCCCTTCATTGAAGGCCTCACGGTTACGAACACTGATTAATCAAAGGTAAGGTTGCTGGTTCAACTTTTACTTCTGATGGGATGAAATATACAATGTTCATGCAATTCACTTACTGTTTTAACTCCCGTTCATGTTTGTTATTCAGTTTGAATTGGCAACACCAGCTGTGCAAGAACCCAAGGCCAAATCCTGATATTAAAAGTCTATTCATCGACCACACATGCTCAACCTCAAATGGAGCTCGTGCACCTACTCCTGTCAATCTTCCTGTCACAGCTGTTGCAAAGCCTTCATCTTTTGTTCCGCTTGGAGTACATGTAAGGCCCTTTTTCGTGTTCAGTTTTCTGGAAATTCAGTTGAGACTGTTGGTTATCTAATAATTATCTTGGGACAATATGTTTTGTTATTTATGTACGTGCAGCCATTTCAACCAGCCCCAACAGCTGCTAATGTTAATGCTTTAGCGGGATGGATGATGAACCCAAATCCTTCTTCATCAATTCAACCACCTGCACTTGTTGCTTCGTCAATGCCTGGTCCCCCACATCAAGGTATAGTAGTTTTGTTGTCATGCATTCTAGAAAAGTTTTGACAAGCTTATGAGAATGAATATATGCATGTGTTCTACATTGACGTTCTAATGTAATATGGTTCGTTTTATCAGGGGGCGTTTGTTTTGGGGAAACACAAATTATTCCCAGGAATAACATGCCCGGGAATGAAAATATGAAAATTTAATTCCTGGGAATTTGTTAAAAAAAGTGTTTGGCAAATAACTTGACATTCCTGGGAAAATTGGAAGTTGCAATTTTTTTTTAAAAATCTATGCAGAATATCATGGGAATGCACATTCCCATCTCTTTACATGGGAATAAATTCATGGGAATAATGGAAGTTATGAGAAGTTACTTCATTCCCAGGAACCTTTATACCCAGGAATATTTT
>Ga0315914_1000290_pt1 | contig 56586 bp, 25 predicted proteins | sample MpolenodulesMG_FD_203920 | JGI IMG/M metagenome (GOLD analysis project Ga0315914, IMG submission 203920) | Medicago polymorpha root nodule microbial communities from Los Angeles, California, United States - elongated nodules | ecosystem: Host-associated > Plants > Roots > Nodule | place: USA...
AATTAGGCTTATAAGTGGAGGGAAAATTTTAAGGGTTAAGTGACTAATAACAATTAATGCTAGATAATTAGAGGGAAATATTAGGTTTAGTGGTAGCATGACCTAATAAGCATTTAGAGTAAGGGATATGTTGCTGATATAAAATACGTTGCTGATATAAAATGGTTGTTCACATGGCCCATGTTCGCGGTTCAACTCCCAGCACACCCCTCTCCTTAATTTTTTTTAAAAAAAATATTAACATAATAAAATAGTTAATCACAAAAAGTGGGTTGCTGGGAGTCGTACCAGCCATTCAGATGAAAGATCTTGCCTAAACCAATTTGCTGAAGCACTTCTCATGTCAAAATTTCATCTTCTTAGTATATATAGTAATATAATTTGTTTCATAGTTTATTTTCGCCACACTAATATCAAATGTCTGGATCCTCTCCTGGGTTGTGACCATAAAAAACTGAGCAATGATATTTGTACATCTATTTATTGACAACTTTGGTCACAACCATGTTTTTCTCACTTTTTATTGGTAAAAAATAGTAGACAGAGAAAAAGAAACAGAGAGAATAATAACATCATGTGAGCATGAGAGAAAAAATTGTAATAAAATGGTTGTACAAATATCATTTATCTAAAAAACTTACCAATGTAAATTGTAAAATGCCCATAAATGACAAATATCATATTGCATGATATTCTTTTCTCCAATAAACAAGACCTTGTAAAACACATACAATAACATAGCACCATCGACAAGAAGAAGAAGAAGCAAGAAGCATACTCTTGCACAAGAGAGAAAGAGTGAGAGCAAAATAGATCATAGAGTTTTTTGTGAGGGAAAAATTATACCCACTTATGTGTGCAGTTTTTATGTTCCCATTATGTGCAATGGAAGTTTAAGTGGCCTACGGATCCCTAAGTTTTTTTTTCCACTTTGAGAAGGTTTTTCCATGTTGAATATTTTTTGGTGTTATTTTGCTCATTTTATTATGTCACTAGTGTCTATTTTGAGTTCACGGAGGAGGGAAATTGTTGAGGCATTTTCTAATAGAATGAAGAAACTCAGATAGGTTGAAATCTTAATTACACATTCTTGAGTAAATCATGCAAATTAAAAAAGTTGTTTGTGATATCAAATTTTTGATAATTGATATTGTTTTACAAATTTATCCTTTAAAATAGAGAGAGAATTAGTTAATGTTTACATTAGAGTTTTTATGACCGATTGCATAAAAGATATAAATTAATTAGAGGTATGTCAGTAAAGAAATACTCAATGTATTTTAAAATTCAAAGAAGGTCTTGTAAAAAGGAATAAATTAAAAGAGAGTCTTATATTTAGGATAGGGATAGTCTTTATTTTAAGGGTTAAATAAGTTTTTCGTTCCTATAAAATTTTTAAATTTTGATTTTTAGTGCGTCTATAATTTTTCCATCAAGTTTTAGTCCCTCAAATATTTTTCAGCACCGTTTTTGGTCCGTACTTTTAAGTAAATTCATGTGTATCCTTCAAAAAATTTTACAATCATGTTTAGTACATCATAGAAATCTCTCTTCCAAAATTGTAATTTCTTTTATTAACGGATAAATTAAATATGAATTTTTAAGTTATTCACATTTAAAAATTCATATTTAATTTATATTTTGTTAAGAAAATTCTAAAGATTTGTGCAATACATTGTTATAATTTTTATAACATTTGTATAAAAATTCATTAAAAAATGTGAGTGATACACATGAGTTGACATAAAAATAATGACAAAAAATGGTGATAGAAAATATTTAAGAGACTAAAACTTGATGAAATTTTTGAGAGACTAAAAATAGAAATTTGAAAATTTATTGGGATCAAAACTTATTTTAATCCTTATTTGGGTTGAAAAAATATTCTAAATTTCATCGTAATTTTTTTTTTGGTTGCAAAGATAATAAAAGGAACAAACAAGAAAGAAAAAGAAAACTGAAAAAACAAGCTTAATATTCTCTCTTTAGTGTTTTGGTTTCCGTGCCAATACATACTTTTCTTTGAAAGTTTATGGTTGTCTTAAAGGTTGTCACACAAATGGTTGTTTAAATAACACGCCTCTTCTTTTTGGAAAATGATATTTGTACAACCATTATGTGATAACTTTTGTAACAACTTTATCTCTCATACTCACATTATGTTTTTACTTTTTCTCTCTATTGTTTTGGTTTCCGTACCAATACATACTATTCTTTAAAAGTTTATGGTTGTTTTAAAGGTTGTCACACAAATAGTTATTCAAATAACACACATCTTTCTTTTTTTAATAAGTTAAAAATGAGTCGAACTTAGTTCCATAAAAATTTGGTCAACTTTGTTTTGATAAAAAAAAATTGATTAACTTGAAACTCAACTTAATTTGTTACAAACAATTTTTCTGGCTCGAACTCACTTAAAACAACTCGCTTCAATGTGGGGTCTACGGGGGGGAGTGTGTAAAAGAGTACTTTTTTCAACGTGGGAAATCAATAGGACAATGTTCCCTAATGCAGACTTGAGTATTACTTTTCCCGGCATGCCGCCTTCTCACGCGTCCTATAAAAATTTCAAAAATACCTCTAATTCGGAAAATATTTTTCGGACCAGATTGTTAGTGTTTCCGGAAACTAAAATTCGGACAACATCGATATGAATATTTTGTGTCTTTCTTTGATGTCAAGGGTCTCTGTTGACCGTTATACAACCCCCACATAAGCTGCAATGCAATTACAGGGGTCATATGAACGGTCACCAATGACCATGACACCACAAACATACCTAAAAACTATCTATAAAAATGATATTTTTTTTGGAAGAAAATGTGAGAAAGAAGGTGAAGTGAAGAACGAAGGTAATTGTTGAAGATCCAAGCCTTTTTATAGCCTTAAATCAGTTATATAAGTACAATCAAATAACACGTGTTCCACAATCAAAACCGTCCAAAAATGCATTAAAACTCCACTAACTGATCAAACATTTGGTGAAACGCCACAGTCCAACATGAACTGAGGGGTTACAGATTATATAATCCGGAACTGACAAAAGCATTCCGGATTATATAATCCAGACTACACCAGAATGCCCATTTGGAGGGTTTTTTTTAGAGAGTTTTCATGGAATACAACATAGGAAATAATTAATAAAAGCATAAAAAAAAAGTAAGAAGATTAAAACAACATAAACAACAAAATATTCGAGAATGATATTCGAAGAGGTGCTTTTGAACTCGATGCTGCTGGCTTGTCAACTGATGTATTTCTATCGGCTGGCCAACAAGATCGAGCTCATAATAACCTTTTCGGATTCAGTTCATAAACAGCAAAAAAAATCATGGTTTCTTTGGTGTGTTTGTTTTTATTTTTGACAGCATGCTGAGGATCTTCATGATGTCGTTATATAGAGATCTATATATTTAAAACAACATGGGAAAGATCCTCAGCACAATAACAAAAATTTGCATGGTTTCTTTGGTGTGTTTGTGAACCTTGGAAATGATGCTGAAAATCGGATATCACTTATTTATAGAGGTCCCTTGATATTGTGGACCACATACATTCTTGGTGCAATGTGTTCCTCACAAAAGAATCCTATGTTGAGGCCATTCGGATTATATAATCTGGATTACTCTAGTGTAATTTGGATTATATATATCTGAATTGTACTTGCACCCTAAAAAATTGAGTAGAATTCGGACTATTTTAGCGTAAATTAAAACATAATGAAAGTTTAAATAATTTATATTATTCAAAACATAATGCAACAACTTAATTCAACAACATGAAACTAACACGTAACTAAAACAACATAAAACACACGATTAATTAAAACATTACACATTATCACGGATCACCTAAACTAACTTCTTCCTCTGGTCCCTCCAGCAGAGCCCTGATATCTTCGTAGTTTCTGGGCCGGATCAAACTTTTTTGAATTTGTTCTGTAGATCTAACCAACGAAGCATCCAATTCGATCGATCCTCTAATACTGTGCTAACCAAAGACAGAGAACATGGTTCTCACGCCGTCGTCGTTTGTGAGTTTCATCCGACTGAACCGAATTGATTCGGCTGAGTCGGGCAATGGAGATCGATATTCAACACCGACCACCCTCCTTGTGTCTCTGTGGTTGAGTTGACGGTTGATTTGATCCAGCTGGTCCTTCAACCCAAAGAGGGTGACATCGTTGCGAATTCTAAACAAATGGGGTGGTTTTTCCTCGTTGGAGTAGACTGCCGCTAGCTTGGTGTTCGGATTAAAGCTATGGAATTGCATGATTTTTTTCGTGGTGTAGTTTACTTGTAATGAAAACAGGGATCCCTATATATTAAGTTATCTGAGTGTTGTGGACCACATAAACTGTCGGTGCAACGTGGGTCACATAAAAGAATCCAATGCTGAAGCTTTCTGGATTATAAAATCCGAACCAACCCTCACCCTACAGAAAGTGCCAAGTTTCCCTTTGTTTCACCATTATTGTATTTTTTTTTCGGATTATATAATCCGGAAACCATGTATACTCCGAATTATATAATTCAGACTGCATCCGTTTCTTTTGGACAGTGATTTGCACCACATAGAACATGTTTGTCAGATGTTTTAGACGGTGATCAAGGAAAAAAAACGTGTTTTACCACGTTTTGGATTGCATTAATGATTTCAAACAGTTTTTTGGTCCCTCCCTCCCTATAAATAGTCTTCCAAACCACACCATTTCTTACACTATTCTCTCCCACCCCCTCCTTCTCTTCCGTCTACAACCATGGTTTTTCATCGTTGACCTTTCATAGAAAGAGGCCTCTTTGAAAATTTTCAGGAATTGTATGAACGGTCAACGGGGATGAAACCAGCCCCCTCCCCCCTCTGCAACATTGTTTTCTTCTTCCCGCCCTCCTCTTTCCTCCTCCCCTGTTTTCCCTCCTACAGTGAAGCCACTGGTATGTCTTGTAACTTCCCTCTTCTTGGGCTCTTAGGAGATTAGATATAGTTTTAGGTTCTTATGTAATAAGATTAAAACACATCAACATTATTGTAATTATTATTCATATATTAATAAAATGAGTTCTTTTTATCTTTCTGTTGTTTTTATTTTTGTGTTTTTTTATTTTAATTTGCCTTTATTATTTTACGAAGTTGGAAGACTAAAGTTAAAAAAATTTGGAAAAACATAAATCTGGATTTTAAAATCCAGAAAAAGGAACAATCTAGTTCAGATTTTATTTTCCGAACTACGAGTATTTTTGAAAAAAAAATAGGACGCACGAGAAATCTATAAGGTGGGAAAAGTAATACTCTTCAAACTTTTGTCTGGTGCTCCCTTCTTGTTCTTCGTATGATTAAATTCAAGATAGCAATTGGCCCGTCACAACCCTTTGAAACTCAAAACCAGAACCAATATCAACATTTTTGTTAAAATTTCTTGTTCTTCCTGTGATATCCAGACAAAATCTTAAATCTATTTTGCTCTAAAAACTGTGAAAAATTTGAAGGTTAATTATATCACTATGTTCGAACGGCTACATTGAACTAAGTGTTGGTATGAAGCACAAAGATGCATTTAAAAAATGCATTTAATTAGGACCGATCGTTGATATCCGATGGTTTATATCCTGCGAAGCCCAGATACAAGATACGATATGGATACAATACTGCACCGATACGTCAATACGAAAAAATTTCAAAAATCAAGATACAATACAGTTGAGATACGTTAATAAAAAAATTATATAATTAAATATATAATATAATTATAACCATTTTTTTAATATGCAAAATATTAACAAACAAAAGAAGCCGGTCATAGGCTTGTAGCACATCAACATAAATATAAATAATATTGACGATTAAGAGAGTGATTATTAGTCAATTACATACACAATATATCTCAAAAAGAGCACCATCAATGTTATACTATATCCGTAGTGCTATACTTTATTGATCCAAAAAAGAAGCATCGTATCGAAAAAAGAACACATCAGTGCTCAAGAGTTAAGTTATTTTAGTTAACATTAATTGGGAAATATTGAGGCAGGTATCGGGTGCATGATAATTATCGGATACTCTCCTGATACGTATCGGGAAGTATTGGATAATTATTTTTTTTTACAAAAAAATTTAATCTTTGGATACTCTCCTGATACGTATTGGGAAGTATCGAGTAGGTATTGGTGCAAGATACGCAGGGGATACGATACGTCATCCATTTTGAAGTACCGGGGCTTCACAATTTATATCTAATCCTTTCACATTAAAACTAACATTATAAAGTAACCGTGGCAAACAAGTTTTAACTTCATTTAAAAGTTGTGTTTCCTTCACTACTCTTAAGGGTGAGAATAGGCCGGGACAATTTGTGCTTTGCTTAAATAGACCAAGCCTAATTGAAAAACCAAGGTTTAAGACTCGGTCTTTTACCTGTCAAAGACTTTATTTTAAGTCTGACCCGACCTTTTTTAAAGTCTGACATGGCCTATTAACCAATCTAAAAATCTATTTGTGTACAAATTTCAAATACAGTTCTTTCATCAATTTTTCTTTCTTTTCAATTTGTGCAACCTACTTAATGTAGAGATAAACATTAATTAGATGCAAATTAAACTAATAAAACACAATCGTAAAATTTATAGATGGGTAGAAACTCGAGAATTATCATGTCTGATAACAAGAAGGATTTCAAACTTAATGTGATAACAATACTTAACCTTAGACATATCAGTAGGAAGCCTTAATAGTTCACTCAAATCAAATCACCATATAAGTCTTAAATGATAACTTAACAAGTTTTCAAATAGTAAGAAACTGAAAACAAAATCAGCAACTCAATATGAGAATTTGAAGGAATTGTGATGTTTTTTTTGTATTACTATATAAATAATAAATGTGAAAAAGTGTAATATACTCATATACGGGTCGGTCCGATAGGCTTTTTTATAAGCCTAAGCCTAGTCCATTTAAATTAATACGTTTTTAAAAAGCTCATATTTGACCTATTTATTAAACGAGCTAGGTCGGACTTTCGATAGGTCGGACCATAGACCCTGACGAACGGCTTGACCTATTCCCACCCCTAACTACTCTCTTAGAGTACAATACAGCTCACAAGTACTACAAATAAGACTAAGATAAAGTAATTATAAGACTAATATAGGGTAATTAAAAGACTAAGATATCTACCAAAAAAAAAAAAAAAGACTAAGATAAAGTAATTTTTTAAAAGACCCAAATTAAAAACATAGGACTAAGAAAAAGTAATTATATTGTATCAACTGTTAACATATGCAGCTCACAAGTACTACAAAAGTAGTACAACGAAGACTAATACAAATCATATAGATGTACCGTAAATAGTGTTTTTGAAAAATTGCATGATAAGTATTCTCTCTCTCTTTTTACTCAAATATTCTCTTGATGATCAGTATTAAAAATTGAAAAAATTGTATTTAAACTTACGTGAGTAATAATTTCATGATGTCATAGTGGCCAGCATTCCCACTACATAATGTGAGGCAATTGATTATTTAGAAAAATCATAAACCTAATCACTTGGACTGAAGTTTTGTTGTAAAGGTTGACAAGAGATTAATTAAAGCATGTTGTTCTTAAATATTCTCTAATTCATTTTGTTTATAGCATGAGTAAATGTGATACTATTCAAGTCTTCGTTCCTCTCTTTTTTTCCCCTTAAATGCAAATGTAATGATGAATCAAATGATAAGAAATGCTGATTGAAGTAGCAGACAAGATAATCAAACAAAAATAAGAGGTAGCTAGCCAAGCCACCAAAAGACATAAAAACAGCTCTAAGTAACAAACAAACCAATTACGATGAAACACGAGACTAATTAGTTAATTTAGTAAAAAAAAAAGACTAATTAGTTAATTTAGTAAAAAAAGACTAATTAGTTAATTTAGTAAAAAAATACTAATTAGTTAAATTGATACCAATTAAGACCCGACCTCTAACAATGAAGTTTGTCGCATATTATGTGAGGAAGCCGATGGAGGCACCTTACACTTTTGGTTTAACTTATTGTACAAACTCAACAACAATTCCGAATAAGATTACCAAAAGTATAATTTAAAGATTAAATTGTATAGCCCGTATTTCGAGAGACTAAACTAATTAACTAGATCTTACTTTGAATTAGTCGATTGGACCAAGTTGTATTCTCTCCAATTGTCAATTTCATACAATTAAACTAATTTAATTATGTTTTGTTTTAATCAGGACTCCTTGTATCTGAATTGGATTATGATGTTTCAACAACAATTAATAGTTATTGTATGTTTCAACAACAATTAATAGTTTTTTTTTCTCTTTCAAAACAACAATTAATAGTTATTATATGTTTCAACAATATAAACAACGTGATTCCGAAAGAAAACCAAAAGTATACTCCCTCGTACAAAATCTCATTTTCTTTCTCCCAAAATATGAGTAAAAATACTAAACTTTTATGATATTTCAAAAAAATCATCTTTTCTAAAGTAAAATTAAATGCGAACTGCATTTAATTTATTCTTCTTTCTATTTTCTCTATAATTATTAACCAATAAGAATTGTTTTTACATTTTCTATGAAACTTATTCCAAGAAGAACACAAGAAATTATACCTCAAACTAGTACTCCTTGTCCATTTTAAAAAAATTACACATACGAAGGAATCAAATAAATGTTGTCATTTTTTTTATAACATTCTTTGTGTTTTTTCTATAATACCCTTACTCATTTATTATTTCATTCTATTATTTCTCTCTCTACAATACCATTACTAATTTATTATTTCATTCTAGTATGTTTTAGTGTTTTTAATAAGTTTGAATTAGTGTTTTTTTCTTATAAATTGGGACTAGTTTTTCTTTGAAAACAATAATTTTTTAGTTTTTATAAAGTTTATTTAAAAACAATTATTTAATTTTTAAAAGGTTTTTTTTTTATAATTTTTTGGTTACAATTTTTAAAAGGTTGAATTCACTACTTTTTACCATTTCTCAACATTTTTTTTTTATTTTTGTTCTCTTAATCAATGTTTTCCTGACACTCTTTATCGTTTTTATTTAATTAATATGACTAGTTGATAACCAAAAAATTAATCTCTAATGATTAATAAGTTAAACCAAATGCAATCATTTGAAAATATCCAAGTTTGGAGAGTTAACAACCAAAAATCTGACCAATCGATTGTCCACTTTCTTTATTCAATGTTTGCAATAGTCTTCCTTCATGTTTAGCAAGTAGCACAACAAACATTTTTATAGTAAGCAAGAGGACTTTTGATTTAAATTAAAACCACTCAATCATTCAAAATGTCAAGGTAACGTCACATGGTTGACTTTATTAGTTAGGTAGTATGTGTTTATATTGAATAAATCATTTGCACCATGTGGCATAGTAATATGCACTAAAAAGTACCAATATAAATTAGCACCTATAGAAACTCGCTTATAAATTTGAACATCATTTGATCAAAATCACAAACAAAAAATGATGCCTCTACACTCATATTTGACAATTGTACTAATAGCAATTGTATTTTCATATACATCTTCTGCAATTGATACTAGTCCTCATGAAGATAATTTCCTTCAATGTCTCTATAGTTATTCACATAACTCAACTTCAATCTCTAAAGTTGTGTACACCAAAACCAATTCCTCTTACTCATCAATACTCAATTTTTCAATTCAAAACCTCAGATTTGCAACCAGCAAAACACCAAAACCCCTTGTCATCATCACACCTACACAAATTTCCCATATTCAAACAACCATAATATGTTCCCAATACCATGGCATGCAAATCCGAATTCGTAGCGGTGGCCACGACTTCGAGGGTCTATCCTTTGTTTCAAAAGTTCCTTTTGTCATCATTGATCTCACAAACTTCAGAGAAATTGATGTAGATGTAGAAAACAGAACTGCTTGGGTTCAATCTGGTGCAACACTTGGTGAACTTTACTACAAAATTAGCCAAAAAAGCAAAACTCTTGGTTTTCCTGCAGGTGTTTGCCCTACTGTAGGTGTTGGTGGGCACTTCAGTGGTGGTGGATATGGAACCTTGTTGCGAAAATACGGTCTTGCGGCCGATAACGTCATTGATGCTCACATAATTGATGTGAAAGGTAGGTTTCTTGACAGAGAAGCAATGGGTGAAGATTTGTTTTGGGCTATTAGAGGTAGTGGAGGAGCAAGTTTTGGAGTCATAATTTCATGGAAGATTAAACTTGTTCAAGTTCCATCAACTGTGACGGTGTTTACTGTTCCAAGAACATTGGAACAAAATGCAACAAAGCTTGTTCACAAGTGGCAGTTTGTAGCTAATAAACTTGAAGAAAACTTAGCCATCAATATTATCTTGCAAAGGCTAGATTTAAATTCAAGTAAAAAAGGTGAGCCAAAGTCAACAGTACTAGCTTTATTTCAATCCTTGTTTCTAGGAAGTGTAGATAACCTCTTACCCTTGATGGAAGAAAAGTTTCCTGAACTTGGTTTGGTTAGAGAAGATTGTGTTGAAATGAGTTGGATTGAATCGGTTCTTTACCTTTTTCGGTTTCCAGAAGGCGAACCACTTGAAACGTTGCTCAACAGAACACTAGCTGCAAAGGATATTTCCAAAGCGAAATCTGATTTTGTGAGAATTCCCATTCCTGAAACTGGTTTAGAGGGAATATGGCCTATGTTTGATGTAGATGGTGCCAAAGAAGTACTAATGGTACTGTTTCCTTATGGTGGCATAATGGATAAGATTTCAGAATCTGAAATTCCATTTCCACATAGATATGGAACCTTATTCATGATTCAGTATGCAGTGCATTGGCATCAAGAAGGTGATGAGGTGGAAAAACTGCACATTAATTGGATTAGAAAACTTTATAGTTACATGGAACCTTTTGTTTCACAGTCTCCAAGAACTGGGTACATCAATTATAGAGACCTTGATATTGGTGTGAATAACATTGATGGATACACAAGCTACAAGCAAGCTAGTATCTGGGGTGTTAAATACTTCAAGAATAATTTCAAAAGGTTGGCAAAAGTGAAGACTAAAGTTGATCCTCTAAACTTCTTCAGAAATGAACAGAGTATACCTTCTCTTGTGTCCAAGGGACGCAAATAGAATTTCTTGGAGCTCCAAAGGTCATGGTAATAAAATACAAGCTGCTTTGTTATTTCTCATTGATAGTTATCTTTTATATGTACTCTTTTAATTTATACTCATACTTAAGAAAGGAATGAATGAATGCTTATAGATTAGCAGTGACAGATTGATAAGCTTGTTGTAAAATGTTGAGAACTATGGAAAATCACATCAATTGATAGAAAAATAAAATGATAGAAAGGTTTATTTTGGAATTGATAGTATGAAGAAGCTTATACAATTGATAGAAACAAAGTAGTTTTCATAATTGCTTATTGTAACGAAAGAAAGATATACAGCAGATTGCATAAATGAAAGCTTCCCAAATTTTCTGGTAAACCATACAGGACCAAATAATTCTTTCGATAAATGGATGAAAATTTATATTGGTGGAAGAAGATTTGATGGATCAAAAGTTGGTGAAAAAGTGAGCGAAATCAGTTTTTTCATCACTATTAATGTATTTCTACGAAACATGAGCAAAATTGGTCCTCCGCTATTAAGTTAGGGCTCTTAAATTAGAAATTGCAGCACACATGTTGCGAAAGAGAGGTCAGCTAGGTAATGGCCTAGAGCCCATCTTCACATTTCGTTTAGAAAGTTAGAGGAAATGCAAACGTATTTGTTGCAAAAAATATGAACAGAAAGCCAAAGAAAATAAAGGCAACATGTTCCTCGTTAGAACCTTCTGAATTACTTTCGTGAAAAGCCTTAACGACAGAGAAAAAGTACTAATAGATTTGTCATTGGTGTGCCTAACTGGATTTTCGACAGAAGGGTCAATAGTTTCGTCGTCATGCCTAATACCTCTAACAACCCATCATGCCATATTGAAAATGAAAATTACTTAGTAGTGCTATTCCAAAAGAATAAGAAAGTTATAATTAAAGGCTTTTTGATTTTGCTTGTCAAAAGGGGATCTGATAGAATGCATATTTTTCTTGAAAACAACGGTATAATTCTTTCTCGGGTCCTAAATACAAGAGACAGTTGAATCAACAAAAGTTGTTTAGGACCGGAAGAAATAAGAAGGAAGAGAAAGCAATTATTTCTTTTCTTGGTTTTCAAGATTTGGGAAATTTCCCTCAAAAAAATTTGGCACAAGCTCCGGAGCAAGCATAGGACCAAGAAAAGCAAGGGATAATGAAGATTTCTTATGTTTGAAATGGTTAATTATCTAACTTGCTTGCCAAAGATATTTCTTATTCAGAACTGGATCATTAAGCGCTAGTGAAGTGGTAGCAGTAAAAGGTTGAGGAAATGTGATTGATGAAATCGTGATCTTGGAAGAAAGAGGAAGGAAGAAGAAGGGTTAGAGCTAATGAAGTGAGATTAAAATCACAAAGACAATGGTTATTTATAAGGAGAAATTTGAAATAAACAGTTGCTAGAATCTAGGAAAATTATGTGATTGCTTAATATTCATGTACAAGAAATTATTGGTTAATTTTGTACGTGCTCTGTTGGTGGAAATATTAAATTCAGATTTTTGGAAGTGGTTTTTAGCAACAACTTCACTATATTTATTTAATGCTATTATTTGCAAAATGTCCTTCATTGAAATCAATTTCCATACAAGTAGTTTAGGAAGTACAATTATGTTTTGGGAAATGTTAACCGGTGCTTCCGGGACATTGGTTAAGGATACTAAAAAGGGAAATTATATAGTAATTATTGCATTGAAAACTGTGTAATTAATCCATAAATAAGTCAACAAAGTTTCCTTTTATGGTAATAAATTCCTTTTTTTTATGCTTAACCAGTGCCCCGGGAGCACCGGTTAGCATGACCCTTATGTTTTTGCTTACATCAAGAAAATTAATTAAATATAACCACATTTCTTAATCCATATAAAAATAGTTGTATTACTCAAAAGTGAATGAGAGAGATATCTAAAGAAAAAAGAGAACGGATGATTTGTCTAAGATGCACAAATAAAATGGTATTGCATCATGTACAAATATCTTTTTGTACCATTGGATTGAAAAATTATATCATATTTGATTTAATTTAGTGGTGAGATTTGTTTCACTTGTGTATAATAAAATTGGCCAAAACCTATAGAAAAAAAAAACGAATTGGCAAGAACATGGATATGTTTTTGGCAAAATCACACCTTAAAGAAAATAGTTTGAATCTAGGTTAATCGACAAGGGAACTTGAGATTCAGTTAGAGCAGTTGATATTACGTACCAATAGCAAACGTGATCAAATGGTACCTAGCAAATAATTTACTTATCAGAAATGGACTCATGTGAACCAAACCTTTGGGATTGTGGGGGTAACACTAAATAGTTATTTTTGGATTCAATGAGGTAGGCCGATCTACAGGGTTTACGATCTAACATGCATGTGTTAGGTCTTAGTCAAATTAGACATTTTTTCAATTAAAGAAGACCGGGGATTTTCTTTAAAAAAATATTATGTTAAAAAGATCACGCTACAGATTTTAAAATAACCTTTTAAACCTTTCAGATTGATCTTATTTAAGTAAACATTAATAATTTATATTAAATTTTGTACTTCCATAAGATTCAAGGGATTAGTCATTGCAATTGCACGTAGAAGATACCCGATTTGTATCCAAAAAAATATTAAATTTTGTATTTCTGAATTCTGATAAATTATAATTTTATTAACTTTTTCACTAATTTGATCCTATTAATCTACATTATTTTTTTCACAATTTAAAAGTGTTATTATTATAAACTAGAATTAAAATATGTAAAAAAAAAAAATAGAATTAAAATATGATATATGTATAGTCAAATACTCTAAAATATCATGTTAAATTATTTATTTGGAAAAAGCTAAACTAGGCCAACCAAATTAACAACATGAAAATCAAACATGAGACTTTGAGGAAGAGTCACAAGTCAACACTATCATGCCAATTCAAGTGGGTTTCATGTTAAATATCAAAAGGTAATTTAACATCATTAGTCTATTTTAAACATAGATCAAATTGATACTTAATTAAATGTGTTCATATGAAATTAAAAAAAAATTGATCAAAAATATGAAATAGACCAACAAGTCATATCAGGCTTTCAAAATATTAGACTTAAGCCTTAAATTTTTTTTACATATCGGTCTTTAGTTTTGCAAATATTAGATTATTAAGGTTGTAGCAGAAAAATATTCAACTAAAAAAGTAGTTAGTTGTCGAAGTTCCTATAGTTTTGGTGTATATTTATATTTAAGTTTTGAAAAAAAATGAAATGCCAAGGGTAATTTTGTTTAGCAAAAGGTCCAGTCAAAAAATAGTTAATTGATAGCTAACTTTCGAGTTGCCTTTTTAAAAACTAGTGGAAAAGTGGGCATTAATGTGTCTTTTGGCATTAATTGATAGCTAACTTTCGAGTTGCCTTTTTTAAAAACTAGTTGTCTTTTCATTTTTTTTATTGTATTTTGTTGTACATATATTTTACATAAACTTATTTAAATTTCCAAATACTTTTGTTTTTGAAACATTAGACTCCAAATACTTGATTATTTAGAAAATTCAAAAAAAAAAAAATTGAAAGAAATCAGTTGAATTAAATTTTAATTTGTTGCAACTTGAAGAGATTGATGAGAGATTAATTAAAGCATATGTTGTTTGTTTATATCTATAATATTTTTCGAATCTTTAGTCCTCTTCTTTTTTTTTTTTTGATGAATAGAATAATTAGTTATACTCATTGAAATAGCAGACAAGATAATCAAACATCAGAAACAGGCAAAAACAAAAGGGAGCCAAGCAACCAAAATACATTAAAACAACTCTAGATAGTACAAATAGCACACAAATCAATCATATACAATGAAACACAACTAATTTGCTAAAGTCAATTGCATTCGGAGAGGAAGCTGGCGCTGGCCTTTGCCCCACGTGATAAAGCAAAAATTCAGAGCTCTACGAAACTTTAACAATAAATCCAAATAAGATTGATTAGGTGAGACTTACCTCAAGTATAATTTAAAGACTAAATTATTTAGACGCTAAACTAATTAACACGAAGTCACTTTGGAATAAATGGATTAGACCAAGGTGTGTTCTCCTCCAATTGTCACATATATATTTAATAATTTAGTTCATACTTTCTCTGATTTTTTGTTTTTTGGTACAAATTTCTCTGAATTGGATTGTGATGTTTCAACGATAACTAATACTAGTAATTAAATATGTTTCTAAATTCTAATACAAGACGTACGGTGATGTATATGTTTTCTTAATTTATGCAACTTTTGTAATGGTCTCCGTGCATTGCATGTTTAGCAAGTAGCCATAACCACTTCTTATTCAAACCAAAGAAACTTTATTTTAATAATAAAATGTTGAAATAATAAAACCCCATACCCTGTCTGTTTAGCAAGGAGAATTTTCTAAGCTTTGTGCATCAAGTAAAAAAAATCACATTTTTTATTCCATACAAGTTGTTCTACAAGAAGTTTTAGTCTCTTCCTTTTTCTTTAAAAGGTCTATTTATTCTAAATAATTTTTTGCATGATAGTCAAATTAAAAAAAAAATTGCATACATAAAACTATTATAATTTTTTGAGTAAATTACACTCCTTTTCCCTCAAAGATGCTTGAATTACACACCCCTCCCCTCTTGTGTTAAAATATACACTCCCCTCCCCTGAAAAGAAAAATTTATACTCTCCTCCCCTATAAGATGCTTGAATTACAACCCCCTCCCTTAATAATTAAATATGCACTCCACTTTAATCTATTTTAACTTATATAAATATGATTATGATATACTCATTTTGAACCAACATTTGAGAAAAATAAATTCATTTCTTTATAATTTAAATGTCAATGATAATTAAATTTAAATATTTTGCTATTAATTTTATATTTTAGAGTATAAAATTAAATTGTAAATAACCATACTTTATTGTCTTTAGTAATTTTTCACATATTTTAATTTTATTTTGGGTTGTTTCATATTTTATATTAGGGTTTAAAGTTATATGTTAATGAAATTGTCAATAAAAAATAGCGAAAAATATGTATTCAAATTTTGAATATATTAAAATAGACTTGTAATGTTTTTTTTCTTCCCAAAGTATGTTAGATTTTTTTTTTTCTTTCTAGATTATTAGAAATAAGAAAAATATTGAGGGATTAAAGTGTAGATTTTAACATAAGAGGGGAGGAGAATGTAATTCAAGGTTCTCTTAGAGGAGGGGACTGAAATATTTTATAATATATTTTGAATAAGAGGGGATGGGAGTGTATATTTTAACATAAGGGAAGGAGAGTGTAATTCAAGTATCTTTGAGGAGAGGGGAGTGTAATTTACTCAATAATATAAGAACAGAGAACTCAACGAAAACAATGAATTTAAGAACCATTAATAGCAGAATTTCACATAAATCCGTTTAAAACACAATTGTACTATTTAGCATTGAGATGAGGAGGAAGAAAATGGAGAATGGTTACAGATTTGGAATTGAACAAGGGAGAAATGAATTAAGATTTTAGGATTTTGGGATTTGATCAGATAATTTGTAAATGTTTTCTATCACTGTGACCCTCCACGTGATACATCCTTGTCTTTCAAAAAACTTTTAACGATCAATGTTAACGTCAAACACCAACTAACGTACACATCAGATACTATTTTGTATTTTATAACAGGGCATGGATCATTGTAATAGCGAGATGCAAAGTCAGGACCTAAATGGTTGTTTCCCTTTGTTATTAATAGAGAGGTTAATATATGTGAATAGTATCACAATTAATTAATCAACAGAAGCATACATACATATGTACTGTACCAAATATGATAACAAAATGATATAATGAAATGCAAATATACTTGAAAGAGTCGAATAGTTAAGTGTTGAAAACAATTGGAGCAATCAAGAATTTTAGGGTTGGAAAAAATCACAGAAACGGAGTTATTCTTCTTGCTACTCCTTTCTCTGTTCACTGTCGTGCAGTTACCTTTGCTTCAGTGACGCAAAGAAGAAAGAAGACAGTCTTCATCGTTAGGTTTTCAACTCCGTCTTAATTTACACAAATTTCTTTGTATATTTTTGCTGCAAGAACCATTTAAATATATTTAAAAGAAAACTAATTTACATATAACTTATTATTAACGGATTTCTTATTTGTGGCATTTGTTTCTATTCGGTCTTTTTTTTTGTTACAATTCTATCCGGTCTTTAATAGAAGATAAACTAACAAACATCAAGACTAAGACAATTATTGATTATTACAATTTTTTTAAATGTTTTTGTAATAAATACACTTTAAAATTTCTTATAAATAGAACCAAATTTTTTTTTAGATTATTTATGTCTTATCCCATCGTGTGCGCTTGTCATCAATTCCGTCGTGTCGTGCGTTGCTTTCCTTTGTCGTCATTGATCATCATTGTTCGTTAGTCTTTGCCATCAAGGTTGTCAAAATCAGAACTTTACTTCAGGTTGAAAGAAAATAGCAAAATTGGGACTCGTAAAATCGCAATTAAAATTGAAGGATTTTGTCCAACTACTTTTGTAGAATCGATGTAAGAAATTGTAAAATCGCAATCAAAATCGATGGATTTTACCAAAACAAAGATAATGCTAAATATATGTTATGAATTGTATATAGTCATAAATGACACAGTTTAAAGTCCACAAAATACTTATACATAAATGACTAAAAAAATGGACAAAATTCCTCAAAACCCTTTAAAATCTTGCGATTTTGTATGAAATCGTAAAATCGCAATCAAAATCAATGGATTTTGCTTATTTTGGGATTCTATTATGGAATTGAGTTGTTGAAGGTGAAGAAAATCGCAAAATCCTGAATTTTAAGATTTAAGTCAGGATTATGACAACAATATTCGTTATTGTAGCCGTTCCTTTGTCATCAGGTTGTCGCCTTTGCCTTTTCTGTGCAAGTTGGATAATTTTCTATGAAAATTTAATTGATTTGAGTATGATTGTTGGTTACTTTGTCAATTTTAATATTTTTTTTATCTTGTTGGCGATAAGTTGCATATATTCAAATAATGTTTTTTTGCTTTTGATTTACTAGTTTTTTTTTTGCTAGCTACTTGATTGCATAGTCTTCAACTCATGCTTGTCCTTGACAAATATTTTAATTTATGGGCTGCTATCACCAAAGTGGCTCTTTAATAAAAGAAAATGAATGTGGCTGAATGAAGAGTTGTAGGGATATGAGTCACTGTCAATGAACATGAACTTGTGATCGGCGTGGGAGTGGATCTCTTTTAGTGTATTCGGTCTTATGAAATTAGGGCAAGTAGGCAGCTTATTTTTTATTAGTCTTTTGATAACACGGCTCCTTTAAAATTTGAGTGAATAGATTGTAACTTTCATTAAAAATCTTTTGAATTTTGTGAAACTTTAAATACTCTTCATGAAATTGTTAAATGATAGTCAATTATCTCATTTATTTGTTTTGGTTGTTATACTTTATGACGTGACAATTCACTGTACATGTGTCACCTCTACGTAGACTGGAGGTTGTACCACGTCACATGGGGCAATTGATTTTATTTTTTTATTGGTCTAAATTCAGTATGGTCATAAAAATAGGCAAATACCTCCATCAAATTTAACAGTTACGTACAAATACTTCTTTAAATTTAAAATTTATATAGCAAATAATCCCTTCAAATTTACAACTTATGTGCAAATACCCTTCAATTTTAAAGTTTATGTATCCCACTTGAGTTGGTTTGATGGTATTGTCTTAGCATTTAGAAGTGTTTAATCATCTGAGGTCTTTCCTTATTGCCAATTTAGTTTTTTCAAAAAAAAATTAAAATTTGTGATAAACACTTGTACAGTATATGATAAACGCTCAATCCCCCAGTTAATCCCTCATGAATAGCTTACACATAGACACTTACACTTATATCATAAACGCTTATAGTATAAGCACTTAATCGAGTTGTTTATACAAACAGACCTCAATCCTTCTCATGGGGACAACTTTAAAAACTCAATTCTAATAGATGTGAACTTAATGAAATCAAAGCTCTTCCATTAGCTACCACCCTAGAAGAAACTCAATAAATTGAAGCTAGTTGATATGCCACAACACTAATAATAATGAAGCATCTGCAAAACACTAAAAAATTTGATAACTGCAGAAATTATGAAGCATCTGCAAAACACAAAGAAGCAAAATTAAATTATTCTTGTTATCCTTATAGAAAAAATATTCCAAAAATCATATCTATATGTTTCTAATAGAATTTTCAAACACAATATAACAAGGCACAAAACAGTTAAAAAATAACAATGCGGTATTGACATTCATTCATATTCTAATTTAACCAATGGGGACAAAATTAGTTGAATTTCTCATTATGCAGTTAAAGTTAAACTAACCAACGTCCCCCTCACCAATAATAAGAAACGGCTTATTTCATTCAAAAGAAAAAACACAAACAACTTATTAGAGAAGGAAAACTGAAACCATTTCTTTCTTTCTTCTTTCAAATTTTGCGTATAAGGTTTAAATTTTAACTGGGTGTATTTGCAAGAAATTGTTAAATTTGAGGGGTTGCCTAATTTTAGGCAAAAAATAGTGAATTACCCCGTCTGATGTGGCATAACCTTCAGTCCATATGGAGATGTCACGTGTGCTGTTAACTGCCACGTCAGAGGGCGTAACGACCAAAGCAGACGGATAGAGTAATTAGACTAATTGACTAATGTTTAACAATTTCAGAAGCTTTTTGAAGTTTTGCAAGGCAACGTGTAACCGAGTTCCAGGATATTGAAGAATTTGGTGCACTTGTAGAATTTGTAATCAATTTTGCAAACTGTTCCCTAGACCAGAACATGGGAAATATCGCAATGCAAACCCTTCCCTTGGGTGGGACATATTAACTTCCCTAAAGATCCTATCATCTTTTTCCCCCAACTCACCAAAAGAATCGTCTTAGAAACTCTCTTTAGGGATGACCTTCGATCCTTACCTATGTTCCGTGGAACTTCACAAAGGTGCTCGTGGGCGGCCTTGTTCAACGGCTGCACGAGGAAATTATTCCTCTTCCACACATCTTCTATTATAATCCATGACTGACCATGATCTCTATTACAAGCTAAAACTCCCATCGTTATTGAAATTGTCATCGAGGAAATTCTCTTAGAAAATACCAATGTTGGTGCTACAGACCATAACATAGATGTTCAAATGTTCGTGGTGGATGAAGAAAAAAGAATGGCATAACCAAATAATATTGACAAACATATTTTGAGAGAGAATGAAGATAATGAAGATGATTCAGGAGATAACAGAGAGAAGTACAATAAATAAAATTATGGGAGTTCTCATCCTACATCAACCTTGAAGAAAGTAGAGGAACCTGATGAGAAATATCATGAAGTCTCATCTAATTAATATCCAATTTCCATTGGTATCAATCCCATCATTCTTGATAGCTTACCAACTCCTTCGAACTTGGGAATGAATTGAACCTTCTAGTGTTAAATTTGATGCAGAAGATTTTCAAAACAGACTTAACAAAAACCTATTGGTAGCTTTGGATGATTTCATTCTTTATTTTTCTAATTTGAATGATTCTCTTGTTCAAACATCTTAAGCTTTGAGTTTGAGGAATTCGAAGGGTAAATTCAGGACATCTATATCTCAAATCATTGAAAATCATATATCATATATCTTAAAATTAAAAAATACATTCTATAATTTATTTTACTTTCTTTTTCAATTCCAGTTTTCTCATATTTCTGGCCATTTTGGCCAAGACATTTATTAACCTAGTTAATTTTGGCACAACAACACCACCATGAAACAATTCTTTTTTCACTCTCACTCCATCGTCCACTTTAGATTGGATCGAAAGTGACTTCAAGTGAGTCTTTATTTTATCAGTGATTTGATCGACGTATGCAATCATGCTTTGACCGTTTCGAGCTTCATCTTGAGAAACAATTCTTTGAGTTCATATAAACCTAGCATCTTGTTTGCAAATTCTTGAGGAAGCACATAAATCATCCCCCACTCCACAGATGTCTTGTAATTCATTAGGAAACCCTTACTCAAAATTATTCACAATCTATTCTTCATCATATATGTCACCAATTTGTCATCAAGTATTCTTGGTTACTGTTCCAGTTTCTTTTCAAATAGAATTATGATAAGTAACTCTATTGTCCCATGATTGATTGTATTTCAACATTTTTGTTACTACTCTCATAATTTATATAATTATCTTTTCGAGCTCGCTGTTCTCTTCGAACATGAATTTTAGATACGCCTCCTTTAGATCAATGTTTTGCCTAAATATGAGTGATGATAGGCGTACCACCTTACGTGGCGTACCACCCTATAAACCATCCACATGTAAAAAAAAATTATAAAATAATCTTGTTAGGTCTTTATTTTATTTTTGATTTATTTAATTAATCAATTAAAAACAATACAACCCAAACTACTCACTTTTCCTCTCCGGTTTCTCTGCCTCACCAACCACCGACCACCGGCGACGGCGACAGAATAAAAAAAACCCAGATTTATGCCACCCCTATCCTCCTATCATTTCGCCGCCACTATCATCACCGCCGTCGCAGCCACTATCATTTGTGCCTCCACGGTTTTTATTTCTCCACTCCCACCACTGACTTCCACCACTGAGTCACCTCCACACCATACCAACAAAAAAACCAGACATCCTCACTGGCCGTCATCGTTGTCGTCGAACAGGAGAACCAAATCAACAACCTCATCTCAGCCGGCGGTATCAGTATTTTTCGTTCAGATCTGATGATTTCGAGTGAGATAGTAAGTACGGCAGCGATAAGCGGAGGGTGGCGGCGTGATTGCTTGTAGAAGAGAGATCAGAATTGCAGAGAGAGAAAGTTGTGAGAGAGATGCAAAAAGAGAGAGGGATTTGAGTGAGAGCTTTGTGTGAGGGAGAGAGTTGCAGGGATAATACTTGGGTGACACTGTGGTTGGTGACATTGGTGACATTACCAACCACAATGTTACTAGTGTACAAAACAACAAAAAAATCTTGTGAAAGAAAAAGAAGAAAGCCACATGTGACATTGTGGTTGGCCAATGTCACCAACCACAATGTCACCCAAGTGCTACCCGAGTTGCAGGTAGGGAGAGGTTTGAGGAGAGAGAATGGTGTGATCGGAGAAAAAAGAGGGAGAAAGTGGTTTGATGAAAGAGAAAGTGAATATGCCATTTTTTGTTTTTATTTTTGTGGTTGGATGAGATAAAAAATGAAGGCTACGTGGGGTGGTAGAAGGGGGTGGATGGAATGGGTGTGTCGATGTACCATTTCCCTCTTGGAAAGTTTGATCCATTCCAAGAGGCTTAAAAAAAGGGTCATGTTAACCAGTGCTTCCGGGGCACCGGTAAAGGAAACTAAAAAAAGAAAGTTTTAAGATGAAAGTAACATTTTTTATGCTTTTAAAGAGTTGACTGCACAAGTTCCAATGTAATACTTACTACAAAAAAAAACTCCTTAATTTTTTGTAACAACGTTGTATGGTTGGTGGGACCTTTTTTGTTGTTGTTACCATTACAATTAGCCTTTTGCGATGCATTCACCGGAATTTTTGTCTTGATGCTTAATTAACATCACTCTCTTTACTTTTTTACTTTTCTTGTATCACTTACCAATTGGTACATGCATAAATTTTCTTTGAGTAGTGCTATATGTCCAGACAAATATTATCCCGAGGCAACCACAAATAGTTATTGGCCAATTAAAATTGGCTTTTTCCGGAAATCAAGGAGGGGGAGTTGTTTAAGTTAGGAAAGGTGCAGAGCAAAAACACGCTCGTGAAATTCTCAGCATATATTGTGTTGGGATAAAAAGCATTTCCCATTTTCTTTATGAGAAATGCTGCTTATCCCGAGAAAGCATATAACGAAAACATCCCAATGGTAGTAAATTAAACACGCTCTTCCAGTTTTTTCTATTATAACCATCCACCATACATGTATTTCAATTAAAAAACTAGATCTAACGGTGCACATACTTCGTGAAAAGCTCGGGATATTTTTTGTCGGTGGGAATAACACTACTCTTTCTTTATATATGGGGTTATAACCTTTTCCTCTAAGAGGAACGTAATCTTTGAAGAGAACGCTTCAAATTGTTAACACTTATGAGATGAATTAATTTTATCTACATTGTTGTGTTCTTTACATTTAAAAAAAGAATCAGTGATCCCTTGATTGCCATTTTTGAAAAGGTTTTAGTAAGTAAGCTTACTTTGATTTTATGAAATGATAATAATGGATAACGTGCATATGTTTTAGTTGTTTTTTCCTTAAAAAAATAAAAAATACACTCTCACTATTAAAAATCACGATGTTAGATGGTGCAACATATTCATACTCTTTCATGATTTACCTTTATCTATCATGAAAGGTTAAAAGTGTAATCTCTTATAACAGAAAATATTTTATATGAAAGGTTAAAAATGTTATCTCTTATAACAGTAAAGTATTTTATTTGAGTTAAAGGGGCAAACAGAACACTTCAATATATTAAAGAGACATTCTATAATTATTCTAATTTAGGAAGTTTTATTTTTCACAATTCTATAAATGCTGGAAAATATTTAATTTGTGTAAAGAAAGATCAAACTTTCCACGTTATAAAGTGTTCAAATTCTTTTTAATTTCTTACGTGAAAAGTGGGAAATATATAGCTAAACTTATGAAGTATACTTATGTTATGACCCTCATTCTTTTCCTATTTCTTATTGCAATGAACGTTAATGGTATGCCAATTTGCATTATTTAATTCTTGCACAATATTTTATCACATTTGATTCCTAACAATCTTATATTATATTTTTTAATTACAGCACTTTATGTATGTCGAAAAGTCGCTGAATGTCCAGAAAATTTTTGTGTACCTCCTCTGATTACGAAGTGTGTTAATTACACATGTATATGTGATGATCCTCCATATGGAGAACCGATATATGATTACAAGGATGATTTCGTCGCTGTGAGGATGGAGAAACCAAAAATAAAAAATAAAGAGATGATGATGAGGGAGAGGGAATTAGCGTAGCAGATGATTCAGATCATCACTTATATCGTATGAGTAAAAGACCAAAGAGACTGAAAATATGTCATTCAAATGAAGGATGATTTATTTCACTAGTATGAACACATGAGTTCTTGGGGGTGCCGACCTAGTCGGGATGTCTAAGTTTCTCCTTGATGTCTTCCTCACTCTTAGTTTAGTAAAAAAAAAAAATGTTTATTATAAAATATATGATGATATGTAATTTAACTATTATTTTGGCTCCCACTTATTTGTTTTTTTTTTTTGTTAAATTTCCTTTCCAAATTTTATATCATGCAATTATGGTTTGATAATTGTACTATAAAATGATGGTAATTAAATGAAATGAAGTAGAAAATATTTTTTTTTTAGAGAAAATGAAGTAGTAAATAATATTATTTAGATTATCTCGTTCTCCTTTTATTTTAGGGTAACACCCTAATATTAGTAGTTATAACTCAATATACTTTTACCATTACTTTAGATGAATGTAGGATACATTGAATATTTAATAAATTTAAGTAGAATAATAAATTCAAGATGTTTAAGTTGAATACGATATTATATTATCAAAATGTAATTAATACAATTAAAAACACTATAAATGAGGTTTAAATTGTGTTAACCATTTAGGGTAATGCTATCCAGTGCCCTCGGGGCACTGGTTAAGGAGCATTAAATGAACAAATTCCACTTATTTTACTTTAATTAAAGTGATAAATAAGACAATTAATTAAAAGAAGAAATATGTGTATTTAATACTCTATCAAATTTCTTATTTTGTGATGCAAGCATGAAATCCAATTTTGTTTTGAAGAATATTTTGTAATTTTTACACATTTGATGATTTTGCATTTGATATTTTTTTTTGAGCGGTTGTATTTGATATTTTAATTGGTTGTGTTTTATCTTTGGAATTGTAAATTTATTTTAGATTGAAAATGTTGCTAATTATGCATAGACTTCCGTGAATTGGTTTGAAAAAAAAAATATTCACAAAAAATTTACGGAAAGAAAAATTGGTTCGAGTAAAATCCACAGGAAGAAAAAAAATTGTTAAGAAATGAAAAGGATATAGAAATGTAAATATAAAATGGAAAAGGAAATTTGATGGACTATTAAATACATCTTTTTTTATTTTAATTAGTTACCATATTTATCACTTTAATTAAAGTAAAATAAGTGGAATCTGTTCATTTATTGCTCCTTAACCAGTGCCCCGGGGGCACCGATTAGCAACACCCAGCAATTTAAACACTTTTTATTAACTTATGAATGAAAAAGCTTGTATTTTTTTTTTAAATAAAGTGTTTGATAAAACTATAATAAAAAATACATAAAGAACTAACAATAAGTAAATACAAAAAGGAAATACAAGCACACAATTGTTTTTTTACTAGTTCGCAACCAATTGTTGCTACATCTCGTCCTCCTTTTATACAGAGATTTTGCCTTTTTCACTTGAAATAATTAATCCACTATAAATCTGTATTTGTAAATTTTCCTCAGTAGGCTTCACATGTATTATTTCCTCTACCTCTTTAGGATGTACACTCGAATTCATCTAGTCGGCTCAACAAGCAATATCCTTATTGATGAACCAAGTGTGTGGCTTTCTCTTCTGATATTTATATACCAATAAAGTTTGAGTACAAAAATTTGAGTTTTCATCCGAATTCATACCAACTCATGATTAGGAGTTTTGTCGTAGACCTGACTCAAAATTGGAGTTTGAAGTATCAAATTGAAGTTTACTGAAATTGTCAAAATCGGGGCCCGAATTATGCTGTCCGAGGCCCGATTTTCTGCCTGGTTTTGGAGCTTTTCGTTACGTGAAAAATCGGCACCCGAATTGAGGAATTCGGGGGCCAATGTATCGTAATAGTATTTTTTAGAAACGTATTTTTTGGGCCAAATTTGTTCCAATTTTATGGGGGTTACTTTTACTATAAATATAGACATTGTATCACTGTAAACCTTGAGATAGAGGGGGGCTGAAACAAGGGTTTAGAAAGGCAACAACAAAACTAGGGTTTGTATAGAGTTTGTCTCTTGACAACAAACACTAGGGTTTGAGGGTTGATTCACCTTGGGAAACACTATTAGGATTGAGTCTCTTGGTCATAGGAAGAGATTGGGGCTTTGAGTAGAATTAGGCGGGGGACTTATTCTTGTAACTCATTGATATCTCTTTTGTAAAGTTACTCATCATTATAGTGAAACGTAGAGCTGCTCTCTCCCCCAAACTAGGTCAATTTGGACCAAACTACGTAAACAGATTCTTTTGTGTTCTCTCTTTCTTTTCTCTTGTTGTTTTCTACTTTTACTTGTGATTATAACTGTTATCCACTTGTATTGGCTGCTTGATTATCACTTGCTCCACACATCAAGTTTGTTATTGCTGTGATTTTCATCGAATTCACAACAATTGGCGCCAACCGTGGGGCAAGGATCAAAGGATAATCAAGTACTATGGGTTCAAAGTGCGATATTGAGAAGTATACCTGAGATAACGATTTTGGGTTATGGAAGGTAAAAATGGAAGCGGTGTTAATACAACAAAAGTGTGAGAAAACTTTGAAGGGTGAAGGTGTGTTATCGGTCACCGTGTCACGAGCGGAGAAGACTGAGACGGTGGACAATGCCAGAAGTGCCATTGTGTTGTGCCTCAGGGATAAAGTTTTGAGAGAAGTAGTCAAGGAAACCAACTGCGGCATCGATGTGGTTAAAGTTCGAATATTTGTATATGACAAAGTTTTGACTCATCGGCAATTCCTAAAGCAACAACTTTACTCATTCAAGATGGTAGAGTTAAAGGCCATCATGGAGCAACTTACGGAGTTCAACAAAATCATTGGTGATTTGGAGAACATTGAGGTGCATCTTGACGATGCAGGTGCTCTGGTGGTGTGTTGTTTGGAGATGATGAAGGTGATGTTTCTCACCTTGAGAATGATGCCTAGTGGAGCGGTGATCATCTGGAGAGACGTTAAACACTCAATATCATCCTGGAGAGGCGGTGGTAAGAATACTCGTGATAGTCTGGAGAGGCAGAGGTAACAATACTCATGATCTACCTGTTGAGGTGGAGTTTTAAGGTTGAAGACATAGTGGGATGTACACATTTTCTAGTTGAGAGGTTGGAAGCTCAGCTTGAGGTGGAGTTGAACACACCGGGAATGGTATGGCTATGGAGGACCTAGGGTGCTATGCTCTAGTTGTGAGCAAGGGATTTCTTCATGACGATGGAAGACATTCCGGAGGTTGAAGAATGTATAGCATGGGTCGCAGGATTACCCTAAAAAAAGGCCAAGGGTGATTGGATGCAAGGTGATCTTCAAGGAAGCGGGAAATGTCTTGTGTTGAAGAGGTTATGGTGAATGCTTGTGGAACTACCAAAAATTCCTAGTGTAGTTGGACTACAAGGACCGTCGAGAAGACGAAAGACATTCTGATGGTTGAAGGGGTTAATGTGTGTACTTGTGGAACTACCTAAAATTCCTTTAGTAGTTTGGACACAAGGTGCTTCAAAAGGGAAGAAGGCATTCCGATGGTTGAAGGGTTTAGGGTTTAAACTTGTGGAACTACTTGGTGTAGTGAGAAGCAAGGGAAAGAGCAGCATGGTGGTTGATGTTAAATTTGCATCATCACTAATTTAGAGTCAAGGTGGAGATTGTTGTAGAATTGACTCAAAATTGGAGTTTGGAATGCCAAATTGAAGTTTACTGAAACTGTCAAAATCGGGGCCTGAACTGTGCTGTCTGGGCCCTGATTTTCTGCTTGGTTTTGGAGCTTTTTGTTACGTGAAAACTCGGCGCCCGAATTGAGGAATTTAGGGCCCGATGTGTCGTAACAGTATTTTTCAGAAACGTATTTTTTGGGCCGTATTTATTCCAATTTTATGGGGGGTTACTTTTACTATAAATATAGACATTGTATCAGTGTAAACCTTGAGATAGATGGAGGCTAAAACAAGGGTTTAGAAAGGTAACAAAAAAACTAGGGTTTGTATAAAGTTTGTCTCTTGTAAACAAACACTAGGGTTTAAAGGTTGATTCACTTTGAGAAACACTATTAGGATTGAGCCACTTGGTCACGGGAAGAGATTGGAGCTTTGGGTAGAATTAGGCGGGAGATTTATTCTTGTAACCTATTGATATCTCTTTTGTAAAGTTACTCATCATTAGAGTGAAGCGGATAGTTGCTCTCTCCCCTAGACTAGGTCAATTTGGACCGAACTGGATAAACAAATTCTTTTGTGTTCTCTCTTTCTTTTCTCTTGTTGTTTTCTACTTTTGCTTGTGATTATAACTGTTATCCACTTGTATTGGTTGCTTGATTATCACTTGCTCCACACATCAAGTTTGTTATTGGTGTGATTTACATCGAATTCACAACAAGTTTGATTCACATAGAGAGAGTTTAACCAAACAAATCATATATCAATTAAAGTATATGAACATAATTTAATTGATTTACATCATGTTTTAATAACTCAAGATCAGAAAAATCGAAAAAATATTAGAGAAATGAGAGAGAAGCAGTGGCGAGAAAACCGTAGCAACCTACATTATTCATTGTCTTCCTAATCCACCATTTTGCTTAAAACGACCAAAAGTTTTCAACCCCTATCATCATGACTATGTACCAAATACCATGGATTTATCTTGATCAATCAAAAGAACAAACTCTACCAGCCAAGAACCAACAGAAAACTCAAAAAACTTTTGCACAAACTTTGTCTAATATTTATCACATACCCATATCTCAACTACCTCAACCTTGTGTGAAGGAAGATGAGTTAACCATCACAATACTAGAGGATGAATATCAAGCTGGGTTAGAAGCTTGTAAGCACAATTTACGTGGGTGTATTATCTGACCAAAAGGAAGTACTCCTCACACAGATGTTGGATTATATAGAAAATTGGCCCCAATGTGAAAGGATCTATCTAAATGGAGAATAAATTATTTAAGGAAGGGGTTCTACAAATGATCATTCTCATCACTTGAAGATGTCAGGAGGGTGAGATCAATTGCTTCATCCTTAATATATCCAATCCTAAGCTACATTGCAACCCTGAAAGCATAACCCTAAACCTAATTTTTCCCACCTAAAAATTGCATTAAATGCATAACTACATCCCTTTCAAATCCTAATCCCTTCTTTCCCTCATAATCCCTGAATTCAAATTTGAAATCGGCCACTAATGTTAATTGTACACATAGCTCAATAAAAGGTAGCTACATTTAATTGCCTTTTCATTTCCCTACGTAACCAAATAAACAATGCTAATGTTTGAATGCATTTAATGTGTACACTCAACTTCTCTAACATAACGACTTATTGGAACATTGAAACATGGTTTATGGTGCAATGTTTGACTTGTATGTATCATCTTTTCCATGATATACAGTAACACGTGTAAAGCACGATACCCATAACATGTGTAAATCACACAGCTGACACATGAAATGAAAACTGAACAACCATCACGTCAGTAACATTTCGGTTCCAGACATTAAAGGCCAACTATCCCACTCGTTTACCAAGACGTAGACGTCCCCGAGACGGAGTGACGTGGAAATTCTCTCAGAATAAAAAAACATTGCGCGTAAAAGCACCAATATTCGAAGGCGCCTAATCACACGCCACATACAATTAAATCCATTGCACCATAAAGGCATCAACAACTTAGGGGGCTATCCAGGACCAACCAGAAGACCAATCTCATATTGACACATGGACCAAACATCCACTGTAGTAAGGCACGATGGTTGAAGGAACATGCCAATATATCTGCACCACATCACATTCGAGCATGCCTCCGCGCGTCAATTACCCTACATGTGTCTTCTAATTGGTCTCTAATTAGACGCTGCATATCCCAAAGACGGTTATTCCCACGCGCGCCTATGTAAGGGTGACTTAGCTTCACCCTCAAGGTATGATTCACTTTTCACCACACTTTCCACACACTCTTTCTCAATTTCAGTACTGACTTGAGCGTTGGAGTGCTAACGTGCCTGCAAGCACCTTTCGTCCACCGCGAAGACCCATCACCACAGTACTGAAACACTTTCCACCACTTTTGCCTCTCATCCATCCTCACTGGACAGATCATAAACAAGAAAACAAGAACCAATGTATTTATATGTTAAACAAGAAAACAAGGATTACTCATAAAAGGTGGCGGGGCAACTCAGCATGCCACTTTTGCCAATGTTTTCTAAGATAAAAACAAGAACCAATGTATTTATATGTTAAATTTTTGGCCTTAATCAATCTACCAACTCCCTTAGTAGGTGTGACTAATCAAAATATGTGGTCTCCTTCCTTAAATATCAAATATTTTACCCTCTTGTCATAGTAGGTCTTAGGAGTACTACATTTCTTTTCAAACAGATCTTCATACAAAACCATCCTTATACTAGAGTGAAAACTGTTGGAACAAAATTAGTTTAACAATGCCTCTTATGTTTTGATGATAATAAGGTATTAAAAGATCAATTTGATATGCTAATATTTGCAGGACCATAAACTAAAATTTACAATGTCTTATTCAAAATATTGGTTATGCAAACATATAATTATTTTAATTATTTTGCAAACATAGAGTTAAAGCAACATCTAGTAAGATATTTAGTAGGAGAAGTTAAATTTTCACTAGATATTTGTGGGAGAGGATTTAACTTCTCACTAGATATAAAACCCGCACGTTGCATGGTGTGGAAAAATGAAAATGAAAAAATATATATTTAAATTGAAATAATTTGTGTGGGTAAAATCATCATGATTATATGTTTAAATAACTTAATTTAACCAGTACCAGCTCCTTTTGTGTTGTTGTTATGAGTTTCAACAAAATCTGTCCCAACGGTGTTCAAACTAGTAAGATTATTTGGCACAAGTCATTAGATGTGGGTCTGTCAATGTTTAGATTGTGAAACTATAACTCTTATCATTCAAATAGTTGGAAAAACCTGATTGATAAATGATCATGATCGACTCACTATACGACTGTCGGAAAATAACCACAATTCAACAATGTTTGGTTCAAAGATTCCATGGTTGAATAGGGGAATTCTATCATAGGAATGAAGGGATCACCCTTGTTATCACTAAACAAGGTAGAATCCTGAATTAATCTAGGCTTTTTTGTTGAGAGGAGTGGTAGATGCACCGCAGGTGTGTGGGAAATAACTTCAACTTGCAAATGGTTGACACAATTTTGATTTTACAGTTCAAGTTGGTTAACCTATGATAAAAGATAAAAATGGTAAGAATCCAATATTAGTCATTCAAAATACACGATAAGTTATGGTATGTATCTGCACATCAAAGGTACTTTTCCGTAAGATACCTGAAACTTCCCATTATTTATATGCTCGAAAACACTTGCCACTCTTTTATTATCACATTTCGTCAATCACTCAATCATAGGAGGAGTAAGAAGGATTCATTGTTTTGCATCTATTGGTCTCAAACGATACAAGTACAAGAACGAATTGTGTTGCATGCATAATTATTGATTAATTTTGGTATTAACTATAAAATACTTCACATGTAATTCTAATCAAATTAAAGTATTCTCTATATAAATTGATGTTCTAATATTGCCCTTTTATTAGTTTTGAAAGTAAATAATAACACCAAAATATAATAGTAAATTAACGACTAACTTAGTTGGTCTGATAATAGTAGAATTTTATTTATAACTTATCCTATAGGGCATAACAAAGCTATACACAGTGTAGTAGCCTACATTCTAAACAGTAGTAGCTAAAACTAATACTTATGTACTGAATTGATCAAGGGATAAAACATGACTCTTTAAACTTGGAGCAAAAATGATTAAGCTCTCAATGGATGTAACTCTGTTTTCATTCCACGTTATCTATAAGTTCACTCTTCCTCTTTATGGAACATTTATACCACTGTTGCTGCAGCTATTGCCAACAAAAAAAATGATTGCATATACTAATTAGTTTGTTTGGATACAACTATATAAAAACGATTTTTTTTGTTACAAAATTAGTTCAATCTTTTGATCTATATTTTCTCTCTCCTCTAAAAAAAATCTATTTTTTGAGAAGCTATTGTTAACAACTTCTCATTTGAAGCTGTTTTTAGATTATTTTTTTTTAGATTCTAATTTTTTTAAAAATCTTTTTTAAAAAATGCAATAATTTTTTTTTTGAAAGAACGGATGCAATAATCTTAAAAGTGGTTTTTTTATAAAAAAAAGTGATTCTTTTTCTTAAAAAAACTATAACAAACAGGTCCAAAATCTCTAAAATATAATCTCGAAATGATTTTATGTCTAAATCACTTTTATTTTAATCTGTAACAAACGGAGCCTATAACATGTATTTTATCAATAAACTATTTATATCTGCCTAGAATATAAAATAAATAAAGTTTAGTTTTCCTGACAATAAAAAAATTCTAGTTATTTAAATTGAAAAAGTTATCAATAATATTAGCTTTTATGTTATATAAATGATATTTATTGAAAATTCATATAATTCAAAAGTTATAAAAGAAAAAAGATTGTTCATATTATAATAATTTTTTTATGGTGATATAACCCGTAATTTATTAAATAAACTATTAATGTCTACCAAAGAAATGGATTTGAATGGCCCCACAAATAGATGGTGGGATTGGACCCCTCCAATTAGTCGGTCATTGAACCGGATAGTGAGTTTTTTTTCTTCTTCTCTTTTATAAACAAAAGTTACCTAAAATATAAAATTAATAAATCCTAGTTATTTAAGTTGAAAATTTATCAAGAGTGTATGTTTAGAATGAAAATAATGAGCACAAGAAGGCCAACAAAATTATTTCGTGACAAATATGTAAAATAGATTAAAATAAACAATTTAATGAAATAATAATCTAAAATTTTCTCTATCAATATAATAATTAAAAAATGAAATAAATTTGAAAAAATCTTTCCTAAATGAAATGTAATTTAATGAAGGATAAAACAGAGAAATAAATAAATTGCTTGAATTAGAGGACAAAACTCATGTGAATTTCTTTATGTGTTTTTCATATGATTTTTAGCTAAAATACCATTTTCATGAGTAGTTTATTGAGGAACCATATGAAAAGCATCTAGGAAAATAAACCTTAGTTTTTTGCTATAGTTAAAATAAGGATGAAACTTGGGTGCATTTTCTTAAATGCTTTTCGTGTGATACTTCACATAATATATGCACAACTACCGATGATTTCTCAAACCCACATTTTTTTTAATTTTTTTTGTTATAAACATAAAAAGTGAATTTTAATTATTTGAAGAACCATGCTAAAAACATGTAAAGAAAATGCACCTATGTTTTGTCCCTAAAATAAAGGATTTATTTGAATGATAAATATTAGCAATTATTTGTTAAAAAAAAAAAGAATATATATAAAAAGATCAAATGAATACTATAGTAATAATAGATTTATGAAAGGAAAAAAATAATAGTAATAGAATGATAGTTTAAAATCGATTCATAAGTGCAAAAAAGATCAATATTAGAACATTATTTGAATGACATTGTTCATATTATGTACATTTTATACAGTTTACTTTCCAAGTAGTTTACTTTTCCAGTGATTTAATTTTTTTGTCAATTTAATTTCATGCACCTAAATTTATGAATTTTAATTTCTTTGTACTTATATTTCACACTTTCAAGTTCATTGTATTGTAGAAACAATTTTCCATAAAAAAAAAACATACAATTTTCTGCATAAAAACCTATGTCCCTTGTACAAGTATCCAATGACAGTTTTGACATTTTTAATTTGCATCGTAGATGTAATTATTGTATATACAAATTTGAATTCGCATCGAAAAAAAATTGAATTATGTATTGAACACCTTAGAATCTTACTTTTTAAATAGTCAAGACCCCACATCTAAACATACTATTTTTAGGGTTGTTGATAGATTTTCTTATTTCGATAATAGTAAAAATCAACACATGCGCAACAAATTGGCATACCCATTGTGAGTGATTTGAGTAAATTTTGCATTCATAAACAAACAAAATTGCACTTTTAGAAACTTTGAGAGTTTCAAGTGTGTATGAATTGAAGGAATGTCAAATTAATTTGGTACTACAAAAGCCATCCTCAAGAAAGGAAATTGTACATGCTAAGATCATGGGTGCTAATTCAATTGGAGCAAATGTACAACTCTTTAATCCTAAGAAGTTTGATGATGGTTCGGCAGTTACAAATGTAACCGATGGAGAAGTTGGAGCGATTACAAATATACCATCTTGCATATTTTCAGACAGAAAACCTTGTTTTGCATATTAATTTGGGGAAGTCTTCATGACACCTTGGGAACTAACCTCAAGATGGGTTCAGCTACCACTCACATACATATTGTAAGACTGGTAGAAGTATTAATCACCAAAAGATTTGTTGAGAGCTTGCGTCTTCGAGAAAATTGGTAGTTTGGAAGTTCATGCCTCTTTTAGAGTTCACATGCCCAGAAAGTTTCCACTCTTGTATAAGGATGGTTCTGTTTGAAGATCTGTTCGAAAAGAAATGCAGTACTCTGCTTTGTTGGTATGAGACTAGTGAGAATCTTATTTTGGGACACGAATCCTAGAATCATAGCAAGTACATGACAAATTGACATAGGTTTCAGGAGGTGAGCAACAATGTTGATTTATAACGTTGTTGCAAAATATTTATAAGCTTTTATGAGCAGAGTTTGTTGAGGATATCTACTAATCTAAGCTAAAAATACGAAAAAAAAGGAGGAAGTCAAGATGTATACATCAAATCGAATTATCAAGAACATTTTCAAAATGCACATTATGGTAGTTCCTATACAAAATATTTTTTTTCTCTAAAGAATGGAAGTTTAGAAATAGATTCATAGTAGTTTTTTTTTTTTTTTTTTGAAAAGGCCAAATGAGCAACAATATATTAACAATCCAAAACTGACCGCTTTAGCACAAGGTGTACTGAAGAGAGTCTGTCAAGGAAACAGAGTACAACAATAGTTCAAAATGATGCCAAAGCAAAACTAGCTAGGTAACTGATAATAAGCAAAAAATTGGATTTAGCCTCCATAATTGGTAATCAAAGTCGAATATGACTTATTTCAATTTAAACCATTAATATGATTGAAGCTTCACCCTTTCACATGCTACCAACAAGTTTTCTTCTTGTTGTTGAATAATAGTTTGTTACACTCTTTCCAAATAATCCAAGTAACAAAGAACCAAATAACATAAAACGAGTTTTTAACTTTATGCGAAAAAACCCCCTCAGCTACCAAACTGAGTAATGTGGTCCACGATACTTCCATTGAGAGCAGTATCGAACCCGAGCCAATTATAATGTAATACAAACAATGTCATTCAAATAATATTCAAATATTTTTTAGGGTTAATAGTGATTTACCTCTTGTAATATATGCCACTTTTGGTTTTGCCTCCTGTAAAATAAAAGTTTTGGATTCCGTCCTTGTAAAATAAAGATTCTTCAGAAAACCCCTCGAGTCATATGACTCAGCAGAATCTCTTATGTGACACTAACATGGCGGCGAGGTGGATATTTATTTTAATTTTCAATTTTTTTCGTTTGGCCACGCATGTAATTATGTGACACCTAATTAATTAATTTTAAAACAAACAAAAAAATTCAGAAAATCAACTTCATCATTAATCTCCTTCGTCTCAAATCCAGAAAATCAACTTCACAAACACCAACAACTTCATTCATCATCATCACCAACAACTTCTTCATCATCTTCATCCCTTTAATATTTATTTTCTTCATTATTCTTCAACCAACAAACATCTCTCCTTCAACATCAACAACCCCTCTTCTCTTAACACAAAAACAACAGCAACAACACAGGAACAACAACACATGAGCAGCATCACAACAACACATCAACAACTCAAATCTCCATCAATTTTCTGAATCTAGAATTTCACCAATCCTTGAAAAAAAAAAACTTAAATCAAGAATTTCACCATCCTTTCCACTTCACAAATCCTTTTCTTCTTCTTTTTCTTCTACCCATCGTTTTCCTTAATTTTTCTCATAGTTTCTAAAATCCCTTATTTTCAACGCTACAATACCGAAATAACCAAAGAATTCCGCATAAGCACTTCTTATATTCTGGAACATTCTTGAACCAATTTTCCGGGTTCAAAATCTATTAAGCAAACATATACACTCGAAGCTTTTGAGGTGTTTAGAAAGGTTTGGGTTTGAACCTAAAGAGAAGATGCGAGAATCAATTTTGTTGCATATATGGAGAAGATAGAAAAAATAGGTTTCAATAGATGTGGGGTTTGAGTGGGTCCATTACTCCATTTTATTAAAACCGAGTTGAAGGTGAAGATGAGTGAAGATCCATTTGTACTCTTCCTTTTTCAACCTATTTTGGATCTAAAAAGTCATTTCCCTTAAAAAAAAAATTAAGATCTGAATGTTTGTTTTGTTGAAGAACCAATGGAGAGATAAGTTCATGACTTTTAAAAAACAAAAAACAATAATCGATGATATATGTTTATGGGATTTTAAAAAAGAAGAGGAGTATGATTTTTTTTTTTAAAATCATATAAACCAACCACCCTATTTTATTAATGTTGTGTTTCTGGGCTCGTAGAAGATGAGGAACACAATGTCTTTTTTGGTGTTTTTTTTAAAATTAATTAATTAGGTGTCACATAATTACACGTGTGGCCAAACAAAAAAAAATAAAATTAAAATAAATATCCACCTCAGCGCCATATCAATGTTACGTAAGAGATTCTGCAGAGTCATATAACCTGATGGGTTTTCTGAAGAATTTTAACCAAACATGTATTACAGGGGGTAAAACACTATTAACCCTATTTTTTTAATGAAAAATGTCAGTATTTTTTTTTTTTAGAAAAATGTTAGAACATTGACTGTTATGTTTTTTTTTTCATTCCTTCAAAAAAAAATGTTAGTTTTTTTTTCTTTCCTTTTCACGATTTGAATTTGAACTTTCAACTCCTAAACTCTTGTCTCAAATTAGTTGAGCTATCCAACCCTTTCAATAATGTTCAAATATTTTATAAAAAAAATAAAATAATGTTCAAATATATTTATGATAACACTTTGATTTGGAGAGTTTGTGATAACACTTTGATTTGGAGTTTGTTCAAATATTTATGATAATATATATTTATAACAAAAATAGGAAGAGTTTGTGATACACTTTGATTTGGATTTTGGACGGTCGATTTTGAATGACGGAAAACTGAGACCCAAACTTTGATAAAAATAGTGATTGTGTTTGATTCGATTTAAACTCAAATATGAAAAGTAAAAAAACAAAAAACAATTTTATGGATTTGGTTTTGATTTTCAGTTCCATTATTTTCGGTTTGACCTCAAAATATATATTATCTACATGTTAGAATTTTGCCAAATATCAGTGATGAGAAGTTAATTAAACCCTCCTCTCCCGCAAATATCTAACTAACAATTAAATTTCCAAATACATGTCATCGAAGACTTTCCTCCTTACCATTTTAGTAGTAACAACTTTTGTGTCAAAAAAATGGAATCCGCATTTCTATAATAATATTATTTTTTACAACAAAAGTTTAGTTGTGGTATTAACCAATTTCTCTATTCCATTAAAAAAAAGTACACTACCAAAAAAAAAACAAAAAAAAGTGATTTTACTTTTGGAATCTCATGTACCTGTCATTTTTTTTAAACTGCGTAAATTTTTTTGGTTAATACCTTGTATCTGTTTGATTGACGAAGTAGTAAAAGTGGTTAATGAAATTTAACTTTCCAAAAATACCTTGTATATATATTCTTTGTTTTTTTAAGTATACATTTTTTTGTTAATTTAGTTGTGAAATTGGAAATAATACAACTAAGATTTTATGTTATGAAAATTATCATGTATAATAAATTTTTTTTTTTTTTAAAAAAGTTCAAAATAATATGCCAAAATAAAAGGTATTGTTCAAAATTCCCAAGTAGTATTGTATTTGTGTCTTAAATGTGGGTTCAAATTTTCATTTTGAATGTGTTCATGTTGCGATCTTGATCATCACTCTCTTCATAAATAGAGGTTGACTATATATATAAGTATCATCATTATTGGCGGAGCCAGAAATTTTATAGAGCTTGGACAAAAATTATATAGCCAGAAATTCGTGTACGCGCGCGTGTGAAAATATTGAGTTTGTCCAAAAAAAAATTAAGTGGGTTAATAGGCTATTCAGTTGGGCCAAATATAAACAAAGCATCGATTGAGCCCGGGCGAGTGCCCGAGGTCGCCGGGTGGTGGCTTCGCCCTTGATCATCGTCATTTATAAATATAATTCTACAGGTTCTTCCGAAAATTTCCCTCCAAATTTTTCCTCCATATCATTTTATTAATTAAATAAAAAAAGAAGAGAAAAAACCCACTACCCATGTTTTCATCCACAATTCTATTTTTGCTAATTCACCTATTAATTAAAATGGGAAATAACTATTATTCTTTTTTGGAAGGAAACTATCATTCTATTAATTAAATTATAAAATGAAGAGAAAAAAAAACACTACCCACATATCACACTTCACACCCACATTCCATAAATATGAAACTAAACTAACCACACCCACCATCCATAAACATCAAACTTTTTCCAATTAAATTAAAAAATTGAAATTTAATTAAACATGCTCCTTAAAAATAATCCTACAAGTTCTCATTAATTTTTTTCTTCAAAACTCTTATATTCTTTTAATTAAATTGAAAAAATCAGAATTTAATTGATCGGTGGATAAAAATAACTTCCCATATTAGCTAGCCACATTCCAGTGCATATGAACTAATTAATTAAATAAAAAATAGACAGAATTTAATTGAGTAGTGGATAAAAATAATTTCTCATGTTAGCTACCCATCTTCCATTGCAAATTAACTAATTAAATAAATTAAATAAACAACTTGCTGAAGAAAAAAAACTACGTACCTCTCTCCACTTTGTTTATTCCATAACACACATCTTCATATATTTGTTCTCCTTCATCTACTCATTTGTTCTCTTCCATCTACTATTATTGTTTCTAGAATTTTGGCATTATGATATGCATTATTTTTTATTTTTACATGTTATTTATAGAATACCTCATTATTTATGATTGTATTTGTTTTTTTTTTTATATAGAAAAAAGAAGTAGAGAAACGATAGTTTGGAAGAAGAAAGACCATTATGGAGAATACTGAAATGTTACTCACCATTTTATTGGACGAAGTCATTAGAAGTGAAAATTTGATCCATCATTTCTATCATAAGGAGTTCAACCGATGTAAAAACAATGGTAGCCTTTTTACTATTTTTCAATGAATCTAGCATCTGTCTCCATCTTTTGATATCTAAAGTAACAATTTCATGTGCACCTTTTGATTTAGGTTTTCTATCCTTTCTAAGCATGCAATATTTGCAATTTCAATGGTAGCCTTCTTATTTTTATTTAAAATTTTATTCCATTTAATTTTTTTTAAATAATGGCTCCAATATTTGCAACATGGTTATAGAGATAAAGGGTTCTACTATTGTTCTTAATGATACGTATATTTTTATATTCCGCTTCGATTTAAAAATGTCTCTCTCTCAAGATATTCTAGATAGCCTAAGGTTTTAGAGGCAAAGGGTTCTACTATTGTTCTTAATGATACGTATATTTTTATATTCCTCTTCGATTTAAAAATGTCTCTCTCTCAAGATATTCTAGATAGCCTAAACTCCTAATCACTAATGTAACACGTCCAAAAAAATTAATAGACTTCTAATTAGTTTTCCTACTAAACCATATCACTTTTAGTTGTATATCACTAACCCCATCCCACTAAACCATACCACTAATATTGACTCCTTTCATTTACATGAACTTACTAAAAAAAAAAAAACTCTTTGAAATACTCAAACACCTATTTTTTAAGGTCTAAATTGAAAGCGTAACCATTATTATTCACACCAATATATTCAAAACAATATATTTAAGTATACCGATTATTAAGAATAATTCTATAAATATTGCTCGTGCATGTTGCACGTGCAGACGTATAGTTTTTTAATATTTTATTAAGATTTTATTATTGAATGCACATTTGTTTAAATAATATTTAAAGTACTAAATAAATAAAAAATATATCTTACGCATAATTTTTATGTGTCTAATATAATAAACACAATAAATTCAAAAAACATTCAAAAGTGATTTTATCAACTACAGAATCAATAGTTAGTGTTATTAAACTCATTCTTAATATGTAACAAAAAATAACTCATTCTTAGTACACTAACAAATAAAAAAAACACTCATTCCTAATTTTATTTGAAAAAAAGAGACAAAATCCACGATCTATTAGTTTTCATAATTATCCTTCGTTCAAACAAACTAGTATAGAGAGGGAGAAAAATTTGTGGAAAGACACTGACAATTACTCACTTGGACACTAAAAAAATTCCTATTTTGTTGGGATACTCTCATTTTTCTCTCTCATCCACAACCGATTTAGCACACAATTCTCACAATTACAACTCAACAGTCTCGTACATGATACACATAATTTAACTAATAACTCCTATTAATTGTTCTAATAGTTTGTAAAACCTAATCCAACTTTATTCCCCGCTCGCTCCTTCTCTCTTTCCGCCATGTCTCCCCCACCGGCCACCATTACTCCCCCTCCGGCACGCCGCGTGAAATCCAAAATCTGGCAGACATGTGCCGGTCCATCGGTGAACGTTCCAAAGGTACGTTCTAAAGTTTATTACTTCCCACAAGGTCACTTGGAACATGCCTGCCCTTCACCTAACGCTCAAACAATCACCGTTATTGATGGTTACCGTCCTTCCTTTCCGTGTGTCATCACGGCTGTTGATCTCCTAGCTGATCCTCACACCGATGAGGTCTTCGCCAAATTGCTACTCAGTCCGGTAACTGAAACTGAAGGACAAGAAAGTTCTGAGGTTTTTGACGAAGAAGATGACGGTGATAAGTTTGTTTCCTTTGTAAAGACTCTTACAAAATCTGATTCTAATAATGGCGGTGGATTCTCTGTACCTCGCATTTGTGCTGACTTGATCTTCCCCAAGCTTGACCTAAATTCTCCTTTTCCGTCTCAGCAACTGTCTGTTGCTGATGTTCATGACGGAGTTTGGAAGTTTGCTCATGTCTATCGAGGGAGACCCAAAAGACACCTTTTTACTACTGGTTGGACTCCGTTTGTGAACACGAAAAAACTCGTTGCTGGTGATTCTATTGTTTTCATGAAAAACACTGCCGGAGATATAGTTGTTGGAATCCGCAGAAACATGAAGTTTGCTGCAGCTGAAGCAAAGGCGGTGAATAATAAGAAAGAGGAGGAGGGTAAAGAGAATGGTTTGGAGGTTAAGGGAGAGGGTTTTTCTCGAGGCGGGAGAAGCGGAATGCTAACCGAGAAGGCGGTTATTGAGGCAGTGGAATCGGCGGAAAAGAATATGGCATTTGAAGTTATATATTACCCTAGGGCTAATTGGTGCAATTTTGTAGTTGATGCAAATGTTGTGGATGATGCTATGAAGATTGGTTGGGCATCTGGAATGAGAGTGAAGCTTCCTTTGAAGATGGATGAATCTTCAAATTCAAAGATGACATTTTTTCAGCCTCAAGGAACAATCTCTAGTGTGTCCAATGTCCCTAATTGGCGCATGCTTCAGGTGCTTTTCTGTTTTGGTCTTATTGTAGTTTTATTTTATTTTTTGAATCAAGGGCTGATTATATTTGACTGCATAATGATATAAATATTATTGTCGAAGAAGTTTAGGCATGATTCATTCAGACGTTATAGTCACATAATTCGCATTTCGCGTTGTTACGGGTTTGCGGTACTCGACATGAGAAGAATTCGGTGCATATGGAGGTATAAACCTCGCATCGATTCATAGTATTGGTACTACCTAATTAAGTATACTAAACTATCTTAATTACAAACAATTAGAAGGATTATATCGACAAGCTACAGCAAATTAGTGCCCACTTCCGAAAACCTTTTTTTATACTCACTTTTCTTTCACTTTTTTACTATTGTATCAATGTTATTTTGCATGAGACGCTCTCTTTTTTAGAGCTTCAAAGAGGTATTCCAACAAAATTTATCTGCTCTACCGGAGATTTTTCTTCCTGTTTATCTCTTATTCAACCTCTTAATTCGTCCTCTTTCTTTGATCTTCACACACATGTATCGGTTCGCCAATCTCCATGAATTATAGGGGAATTAGTGCGAACCAATTCGTAAAAGTACAACAAACTAGTACACAAGTATCAATTCACAATTTGCAGCATGTCAAGAGAATTATGTGACTATGGTTGAAACTAATCAGATGATGGTTCATGAAATAGATATCCAAAATTCTAATAGCAAGTAATTATTAATGTTTAATATTAGTTTTCAATCTTCTGACTATCTCAGCTCAACCAAACACAATCCTTGCCGAAAACATTATTCAACGATTACGAGACATGATTACCAAAATACAATTAGGAAAAATCACAACAGACCTTCAATGCTCACAATCACAACAATAGCTAGCTGAATAATTATGGCAGTTTCATCTTTTTTCTCTCCGCAATAGCAGCAGCAAAAGTGGTATATATGTTTCACCAAGAGGAATAGTAAAGTTATAGATAACTTGAAATGGAAACAGAGTTAGATCCCTCCCTTGAGAGCCTTGATCATTGTTGCTCCAAGTTTAAAGAGTCGTGCTTTATCCCTTGATCAATTTAGTATATAAATATTAGGGTTGAGTTATAGGAGTGTAGGCTACTATGCTATGTTCTTGTGCCCTATAGGATAAGTTAAAATTAAAATTCTAATATTATCTGACCAACTAAGCTAGTCGTTAATTTACTATTTTTTGGTGTTGTTGTTATTTATACTTTAGTTTGATTAGAAATACATTTGAAATATTTTATAGTTGATACCAAAATTAATCCATAATTATGGATCAACTGCAATTAGTTCTTGCACTTGTATTGTTTGAGATCATTAGATGCAAAACCATGCACCCTTCTTGCTCCTCATATTATTGAGTGATTGATGAAATGCTAGAATATAAGAGTGACAAGTGTTTTCGGGCATATAAATAATGGAGAAGCTTCAGGTATCTTATGGAAAAGTATTAGTTATTTAGGTTACCATATTTTTACTCATATTTTAGTATTTGTTAAGAAATCTTTGATGTGCATATACATACTATAACTTATTGTATATTTTGAATGACTGATTTTGGATTCTTACCATTTTTTCTCTTTATCATAGGTTAACTGGGATGAACTTGAAATCTCGCAAAATCAAAACCGCGTTAATCCTTGGCAAGTTGAACTTATTTTCCACACACCTACAGTGCATCTACCATTCCTCTCAACAAAAAAGTCTAGACTAGTTCAAGATTCTGCCTTGTTGTGTGATAACAAGGGTGATCCCTTCATTCCTATGATAGAGTTCCCTATGGGATCTTTGAACAAAACATTGTTGAAATCCGGTTATTTTCTAGAAGGCATGCAGGGAGCCAGGCAAGATCTTTTATCTCTAACAGGTTTTTCAAACCCCTTGAATGATAAGAGTTATAGTTTCTTTGTGAACAACCTAAACATTGACAGGCGGACATCTAACAACTTGTCACAAAATAACCTTAGTAGTTTGAACACCTTTGGGATAGATTTTGTTGAGACTCACAACAGTAACACAAAAGGAGTTGGGTCTAATTCAATCAAGTTATTTGGTAAGATCGTACAACCTGTTGAAAGCGATGTCCATGATTCTGGTACAAAGGGAGAGGATTGCTCTAAGGGATCCAATGAAATTTGATGCATTGACAAAACTTGATAACAATTGCTGAGCAAACTTTGTGGAAGAAGTTGTACATGTCTACTAATTGAGTTGAGTTTTTCTACTATGAAAGTGATAGCGTTGTCTATTAATGTATATATATGTTTTTGGGTTATCTCCTTTTAGAAGTCTTATTGCAACTAGAATGATGAAACATGATGTTTAATGGTCTGGAGTATTATCCAAATAGTTGACTTTCATTGTGTATTCTTTCAAATTTCATATTTTTTATTTTGGCTTTCAAATTTCATGTTTTCTAGGGTATGTTTTTAAGACTTCCAGATTTCTTTTTTATCCACTTAATTATGTTGTGTGTTTTTAGTAGTTAACACTAAAATTTCTTATTTTTCCATATTAGAACCTAGTTTGAGAACAATAGGCTATAAGCTCGTGAGTTGGTTTATGAGCATGAGGAAGATGAAATTTAAATTGGACAAAAGGAAAAACATCTCAAGAAATGCACGTCCATTTTATTTTAACTTCATTCTTAGCTCATCATTTCAATGACCATTAACTTGAACTTGAATAATTATATATAAGATTGACAATTTCTAATAGAAAGTAGAAATCACAAACTAGAGCTTCAAATTATGACACATGTTCAAAGCCTTTTGTTGTGATTCCCAAACATAGACTTGTTAAGTTTCGAGTCTAATATGAAAATCCAAGATTCAATAAATTTGACAAAAAAGAAAGATTCAATAAACTTTTTGTTTCTTAATTATGCAAAAAATGTGAGAAAAACAATCTTGGATGAAATAAATCAATAAAGAAGAGAATGGATTCAATAGACCCTTCACTTTCTCTAAACTATATTTGAATGCATATCCATGAATAAATTTCTTTCCCATGAACCATATATTTAATTCAGCACCGGCGGCAAGAGCACTAACGCTGACGATAGTTGAGGGGTTTGTTTTACCAAAGGACTGGATGCGGATACGATAATGCAGGAAACTGTTTTTGTTGCAGCTCCACATAATTTTAAGTATTTTAAGAATATTGAGAACATTTACCGGACGGTGAATGTTGAGCATGTACGGAAACATCAGATCCAGGATCTTGTGCGGAATAATAATTCATCCCCGGAGGAGGAGAGTGGTATTGAAACACAATTGTAGACGTCAGGTGTCTCCCCTCCACACCGTTGCCCGGTATACTTCAGAAGGACATTAAACTTCTTAGGCAGGTGAGGGCTTTGCAACCCAAAACTGAAGAAGAAACAGAAGAAACAATTCAACAAATTCAATTCCTAAAACACTTAGTTTAAAGGGTGAACCTAAGGATGGTTGAGTTGCACCTTTTTCCTTCAAGGCCATTTTTCTTCTTTTTCCTTCTTAGTTTTACGAGCTTTGGGGTAATTTTTTCGGCTTTTGGTTTGACCCCCCCCTCTCAAGTCGTTTAAGATCTAGATATCATGCTTCCTAGTTGTATACACTTCCTACGTAAAAGTGTGTTGTTAGTAGGGCAGTCATAATTAATTACACCTAGCTTTGCCAAAGTAGTCACGTTGGGTTCGGTAGATTGTATGTGTGTCTCTATCTGTTGCGTATTTGGTTGTTTTATGCAACTTTTGTTGTAATAACCTTTTAGAGGGATGCTATGTGGTTGCTGGGTTAGGTTTAAGCCCCCTCAACTTTGTGTACTCTTTTATTTGATTTTATATATTCTTTGTTGCGTAAAAAATAAATAGAGTAAGATCACTCGTTAAGTATTTTTTATCAATAAAGAAGCTAAACAAGTCTACCGAAATTGGCACCGAGGAGAATCGAACTTGAGACTTCGAATAGAACACAATCCAAGGTCCGAAGTCAAGATCACTCGTTAAGTTTATTAACTAAGATTATGTAGAGGGAGTATATTATGAATATTTTCAGAGCTTTTGAGTCACTTCATGTCCTACTATTCTAGCTCCCATGTTTAACTCATATCAGACATAAGAGCTAAAAAGTAGAAGACACAAGACCAAAGACATATTCACATCTAAAAATCGAAGTTCATTGCTATTGCTATATATATCCAAACTCAATATAAAGCAAATAAGTTTTAGCCAACAAAGTGTGAAGTAACGCGTCTATGTAGTTAAAATAAATACAAGTGATTCCTTGAATGGAATCATTATCTCGTAGGTGGGTGACCGTCAAAAAGTCGCACAAAGGGCCGACAAAAAATGGCACAAGGTGAAGAAATAAGAGTAGAAGCTGCTTCTGAGGAGAAGAAATAACAAGAAAGAATTGGCCTATTTCATCGCCACTCAAAATTTAAGGGCGAAATGACCAAAACATCCAAAAACCAGAGGGAAAATTTATAAGTTGAGGGCAACAAATTAGTTATTCTATTGTGAATTGTCCAAAAGCTTTAGACCTTCACATAAGTTTCAATGGGCAGTTGCTAAAGCCGCAACACAATGTGATATTACAGAATGTGTAGGACTAGGAGCCACTATTGAGTATTGACTACACACTGTGTAACAAGTAATTTACACCTTAGAAAACAAACTCATTACAAAGAACATGTTTCTAACAGTTGTGGTGAGACGTCAATTTAAAATAGTGTAGTGAGGATCGTTGAACGAGAAAGAGGTTTGTAGGCATCAACTGAAATTTGGAGGGATACTTGTAGTATTGAACTGGTGCTCTTGTTAACGTTGGCGTTGATAGAAAATAAAGAGCGATATGAAACAAAACACTGAACCAGAACTCGAGATCATTATATTCATTGTAATCATCATTGATGGTCTAAGATGCCATGACGCGATTCAACCACTGTACAACGGCTTTATAAGCTATATTTGTTGTGCATTTGATGGTAGAAAACACAGTGAAAAAAGTTCTTAGCTGGGAATGAGGATGAGTATGACAACATTGTTGGGTGCAACGAGTCAGAGCTGCAAGAACGGCCACCAATTTTCTCAGGACAACAAATATGAGCAGAATCCAGATGGATCTACTAAACATGATAAAGATTATCAAGATAGATTATCACTTCACTTATTAAGATTCCTTCCATATATGTATATGTTTTCATCCATCATGTTCTGCCACTATTTATATTGGTTTGAGCTCCAGTGTTAGGAAACTTTTTTTGTATAATTTATTCCCCAAAACTGTGGTATAATTTCTCTCTCATATTTGCATTTAACTACAAGAGAGTATTCTCATGCAAGCATTTATTCTTCTATATTTGTTTTTTAGAATGTTTTCTATGTTTATTTGTTTGCACTATTGGAGAAAATTTATCCTTTTCTAGAACTATGTTATCTGATACTTAAGTCTCCTACTCAAGTAATGACATGTTAAATTTTTATTTTGCCTTCATTTCTGTTATTGGTTTGTCATCTGATACTTCCATACTTCTCTCTTTCATGTGTTTTCTTTTCCTAAACTTTAGTTAGCAATATAAAGTAATGATCAAAGTAAAAAAAGAAACGAAAGAAAGAACACACACAAAAGTTATCTTAGTTCACTCCACAAATCAGAGCTAGTACAGTCCCTATATACAGAAGAATTTTAACCATGATCAACGATTAGAGAGTTAATAAGACAACCTTGTCCTAGATATCCTTGACTTAATCTAGAGGACTTTTACCAAAGTATATCTGCCGGCATACCTAGCCATACTCGGGATTTCCTTGCCTTAAACTTCTTTCCTCAACCTAGAGGACCTCCTTGTCGAAAACTAGAGGACTTCCTTTCCATTAACTCGAGGACTTGGGGTAAGAATAACATGGTGATATTTACAACAACTCATAAAGAGGTAAACTACAATAAAGTAAATATTACAAGTGTAATATGAGCTAATGGCACTTCAGAGGATTCATAATTTCTTCCAAGTTGAAAGTAGTAGCAGAGCTTAATCTGATTTTTTTTGAATATTTTCATGATCTAGGAGTGTTACACCCTAAAATGACTTTGAATTTGTTTAGTGAGTGACTGGTTTTGTCAATTTGTTTTTGTTCATTGAAGAGAAGGTTTAGAAAATCTTGAACATTTCGACTCTTTCTATTCTTTTTGTGAATGACCAACCCTTCATTTGAACAATCAATTGCTTTAGCTATATGATAATGTGTTATGTGTACTCGAGCATCCATCCGCTAATAGCGACAAAAACCTAAAGGTCATTTGTTATAGGAAGATCAAACAACAGAACAGGAAACAACGGTAGTAGGAATCTCAACGAATTCCATTGAAGTCTCCAATCACCACCCATATCAACAAACCAAGCCAAGCGGGTTCAGAAGCACTAGATCAAGAAAACCCGTATCAGCAAATGCCATTTAACTTGGTGAATTCGAGAACAACGAATTGGAACGAAGACAATGAAACAAATATCTAGGAAAAACAACACGATCAAGAAAGAATCCTGGTAGAGAACGCTCACCGATATAAACAAAACAAAAACATATCAGGATGGGAGCACAGTTAAATGAACGGCCGGCTGGCGATGGCTACACATCTGAATCCATAGAGGTGAACCTAAAATGTGACTTCAACGTCCGTAAGAACCTGATCCTTTTAGGTTAACAAACCAACCGTTAGAATCAAATGGTTAAACGGTGGTGTTGTCGTGAAATGCACAACCACCATCTGAGCTACATCATATATGAAGGATTAGATTGAGGGTGGAGGAAGGCATGGCATTAGAAAGAGGGTGAGGTTAACAATCTCAACTCCAAGTTCATAAAATCGTAAAAAAACTTAAACTTTTTCAACAAGGAAATGAATATAAAATATTTACATAAACCTTAAACAACAACTCCAATATATTCAATAACTTCATGGACAAATACAAGAACTCATCCAAGACAATAATGCTTCCCCCAAAAGGCTCTTTATTAATATTCTTTAGTGTCATATTTTACTTCATTACCAATGTTTTCAGGTAAAAAACCATAATTGCAAGGTCCTTGAAATTAAGTAAATAAAAAGAAATGAAAAACCTAATGATTGGGAGAGAACAAAATAATTAAATGGCAACAACGGAATACTCTAGCATGAGGGATATTGCATAAATATTTTGCTATTCAAAGAACTGAGCTACACATCGTTTTTTAATGCACTTAATCACAAACTTGCTTGATATAAGTTTTGGACAATCAGCAACGGTTCTGCATTCAATACTTTCTGTAATGAAAAGAGAAAAAAAATATTGGTTATAAAATAAGATAAAATATTTTGTACGAACAACAAAGTAAAGGAGAAAAGTATGAAAAGTAGAAAAAAAATAGTTTACCGGCAGCATTTTTTGCAACAAGAAATAGAAAAATAAATAAAATCATATCAAACACAAACTTAAGAGTTTTAACCATATCTCTCTTTTTTTATGTCACACATAAAATAAAATTTCATCACTTTTTTGTATTTAAAAGACATGTGATATAAAAATTTAATATTCGTAGAACTTAAGTAGTTGTTAAAAACACCTCTTAAAATAATAATTATTATAATTAGATGTCTCTTTAGCACACTTAATAAAGGGGTAACAAAAAAAAATTATCGTCAATATAGTGCATTTTTTTATAGTTAATTTTTCAACCTTTGATAAATGAAAAGCAACATTTAAAAAAATAATAGGAACATATCAAGGTTATATATGAATAATTCAGAGTCGGTAGGATAGCGTATTTATGCACAAGTTGAACCAATTATAAGATTATGTAATTCCATGATTTTTTTAACATTCTCATTTAGCACACTTATTAAAGGGTCAAATATAAAATATTAATTCACGTTGATATAGAAAATTGATCTGTATTTACCTTGTGACACCACCTTTTTTACGAAAGCGGCTTACCATAATTCAAATGTTATTCAATTTTGTTTTAGAATTATATATTTTATCTAACTTCTTTAAACTTTTATTATAGTACTCATTATGTTGAACCTTACAGAACATGATTTTTGGGCTCTTGATATTTCAAAAAAAATTTATTTGGCTTGGGCTCTAGATGCCGAAATTCATTTAAATGCCAAAGGTCATGGAGATACTATTAAAGAAGGAAACGTAACATCTGAACAAAAAAATGAAAAAACCATGATATTCCTTCGTCGTCATCTTCATGATGATCTGAAAAATGAATACCTTACCCTAAAATATCCACAAAGTTTTTGGAACAGTTTAAAGGAAAGATGTAAACATAAAAAAACCATCATCCTCCCAAAATCTCGTTATGAATGGACGCATTTGCGTTTACAAGACTTTAAATTTGTAACTTCGTATAACTCTGTTGTATTTAGAATAACGTCTCAATTGAAATTGTGTGGAGAAAAAGTGACCGAAGAATATATGTTGGAAAAAATATTCTCCACTTTTCATGCATCTAATGTGCTTTTGCAGCAACAATATCGCGAAAAAGGATTTAAAAAATATTCCGATTTGATATCTTGCCTTCTTGTAACATAACAAAATAACAAGATTTTAATGAAAAATTATGAGGCTCGTCCCACTGTCAGTGCTCCATTCCCATAAGTGAATGTAGCAACACATGATCACTATGGGAAAACTCGTGGATGTGGCTACAGTCAAGGTCGTGGTCGTGGGAAAGTTCAGGGTTGTGGTCTTAATCATAATCTTAGTGGAGATCATAAAAACACATTTTTTTCACCAGGAGTGAAAAAATGTGGGAAAGAATGAAAAAGCTGGTTAAAGTAGCAAAAATAATGTGAATATTTGCTATCGTTGAGGATGAAAAGACCATTGGAGTTGCACCTATCGTTTTCCATGGCATCTTGTTGATCTTTACCAGAAATCACTTAAAAATAAAGATAAAAAGGCTTAGACTCATTTTGTATGTGAAGATGGTGATAATGATTATGGTAATATGGATGTTACTCACTTAGACATTGCTGATTTCTTTGATGATCCTGATGGAAAAATTGATCATCTCAATGGAGATGGAAGTGTTAAGAAATAGAACCCTAGATATAAGTAAGGGTCTTGTTAGCGAGTGCCACCGAGACACTCTTTAAGCATTTTAAAATTAGTAATTATACTTTAAAAAAGTCAAATATTTCGATTTCTGATGCATTGATTACACACATTTTTATAAATACTTACTATTTATGGTCCTTAAAGAGTGCCCCAGGGACACTCGTTAACATTTCCCTATAAATAATCATGTTTAAGAATGCCTTTAAATTTTAAGTAAACCAAGAAACCGATGTTAGTACTATATCTGGAAGTTCAAAAATAATTGAAGGCTTCGGAAGAGCTAATGTACTATTATCTGGAGAAAAAATTTAACCATTGAGAATGAATTATATTCTCCTAAGTCTCATAGGAATTTATTGAGTTTCAAAGATATCTGTCTAAATGGATATCATATTGAAACTAGAAAAATGGATATCATATTGAACTAGAAATGAAAGAGATGTTGAATATCTTTATGTAAAGAGACATGATTTGGTTAAAATAAGTGTAGTGGAAAAGTTACTCTCCTTTTCCTATGGTTTGTACTACACTTATATAAGTGCAACTGAAGCATATGTGATTGTAAACCAGAAATTTACGAATCATAATAAATTTGTTGTTGACATGACTGGTTGGGCGATCCTAGGTCTATAATGATGCGAAAAAATGCAAGTGAATACCTAATTTAATCTGATAAGTTCTCATGTACCTCTTGTTCACGAGAGAAGTTGATAATTAGGCCAAAAAATGCAAGTGAATCTCTAAAAAAATTAGAGCGAACATTGTGATATTTATGGGCCAATAAACCCGTCATGTTGACCATCCATATACTTTATGGTTTTAATTGATGCATCCATTAGATGATGGTCACATGTTTGTTTGTTGTCAACTTGCAATCAGGCATTTGCAAGATTTCTAGCTCAACTAATTCGAATAAGAACTCACTTCCCTGATTATCCCGTCAAGAAAATACGACTTGATAATGCAGCTAAGTTCTCATCCCAATCAGTTAATGAATATTGTATGTCCATTTGAATTGATATTGAACATTTTGTAGCACATGTTCGTACACAAATGGACATGTAGAATCATTTATCAGCCATATACAATTAATTGCAAGACCAATCATCATGAGACGCAAACTTCTAATTTCCACTAGTGGACATGCAATTTTGCATGATGCATCATTGATTCACACGAGACCAACAAGTTATCATAACTCTTCCCCTTTAAAATTTATTTTTGGTCGAGAACCTAATATTTCCCATCTAAGAATCTTTGGATGTGCAGTGTATGTTCCTGTTTCTCCACCACAACACACTAAGATGGGTCCTCAAACAAGGTTGAGAATATATGTTGGATATGAATCTCCATCTATTATAAAGTATCTTAAACCAACAACGGGATATTCATTTACAACCTAATTTGCTGATTTTCATTTTGATGAATCAAATTTCCCAACATTAGGGGAGAGAGTAAGCAGCTGGTAAACGAGGTCATTTGGAAAGAATTATCATAGTCTCATCTTGATCCTCGAACTAAACAATGTGAACTTGAAGTTTAAAAGATAATTCATTTGCAGAGCTTAAAAAATCAATTACAAAATACATTCACTGATCCAAAAAGTGTGACAAAATCATATATATCAGCTGCTAATGCTTCGATAAAAATCACAATTGGGCAATATCGTATTGCAAATGAGTCTCAACCACGCCTAAAGCGTGGTAGGTCAGTCAATTCCTAAGATAAAAATCCTCGAATGAGAAAAGGAGCTAAAAAGAAAGATGGGCCAAGAAAGATAGTCCTCCAAGATAATTTCATGTCATCCATATCTGATCCAACTGTTAGGGTACGTCTCCTGCATGTGCATGATTTTAGGAGTTTTCATTTGTAAAATTAGGCTATAAAAAGAGGAAAAACACTTGGTTGTAAAAACAACTTTTTTTACTGTATTATATTATAAACAAGTTTAGAGCCTCGGCATTGCCCGGGTTTGATATTAAATAAATTTGTGCACACGAATACTCGTGTAAGTATATTAATTTAAATTTATTTAAATTTATAATGATAATAATATCTTAAAAATAAATATAAATGGTGAGATGAATGTCCAACGCAAGAATAAAAAGTGTAACAAAATCAATAATGAATTAGTCCAGGTGGTAAGAGTTTTGGGTCCCTTTAAACATGTGGTCATGGGTTTGTTTCGTGGCTCATGCGTATGAGAAAGAACCCACCTTTTGCGCCTCACTGACTCCTAATGGAGATTAGTCTCTCTAACGATGGTGAAATTTGTGAACCTATATCATGGTTACCCAGAAAAAAAGTATAACGAATAAATAAACAAAAGATATATAAATTAACTCCTTAAAAAAATTATACGGCTTCCCAATGGTTATAGTTTTATAAAATATCTATATTCATAGGAAGTTGGTTTAAATTTATGGTTGTTATTAGAAATTAAGATATTTTTATCTCATAACATATTACATCAATAAACGTAGATTGCTTTTTTTTTTTATAATAACATAGATTGATATTTTGTAATATTGCTGCTTCACACAGTGCATTGAATTTTGACCCCCTAGAATATCACCAATAACAAAATTAAATAAATATTAGCATAGAAAAATAATTAAGTTAATGTAAAATCATGTTAGTAAAAGTTCACGAAGAAAAAAATTTGATGCAAATGCTATCATTCATGAAAATCACATCGATAAAATATATGTGATCTCTTTGAAATTTGACATTCTCCACATTCTAATGATCCTAATCTTTAAGTCTCGATATTTTATATTTAGAGTGTGAATAATGTAACTAAAGTTTCTAGAAAAAAAAAACCAATAGTATATGAAAAAGTGTATGAAAAAAAATTATAGAAGTGATATTTGTCAAACCTGAAGAATGAGAAAAGTTGATTTCAAAGGTGTAATTCTACTTGTGCTAAAATTATATGAGTAGTTGTTTAGCAAAAATCCCTTAATTTTATAGTCCTAGAAATATGTGAGTAGTTAAAATTTGTATTGGCATATATGATGCTAAAAGATAAAGAAATAACAAATAATTTAAGCAATTTAAAAAAAAAATTAGGTTTTAAAGATAAAATATAACAAAAACCTTTAAAAGAAAGAAAAATATATAATATATGTAGTTTGTTGAGACAATTATGTTACATAAAAAATAATAAATAAAATATACTAAATATTTGAAAAATAATAAAAAAAATATATATAATTTATTGAAATAAACTATGATAAAGTAAAATAAAACAACATTAAAAAAATGAAAATAAAACAAAAGGAACCTAGATTTATAGTTAAAGCTTGAATTGGAATATGATGCTAAAAGATAAATAAAAAGAAGTAACAGATAATTAAAGCAATTATAAAAATTAGGTTTTAAAAGATAAAATATAACAAAAACAAAACAAAAATATATAATATATTTTGTTTGTTGAGATATTTATGCTACACAAAGAATAACGAATAAAATATTTAGAAAATTCAAAAATAATAAATTTATTTAAATAAAAAATATAATATTATAAAAAAATGTACATTAGTATATTTATATCAAATTTAAATAAATATTATTCAAAAATAAAAAATATTCCCCAAAAAAAATTGAATATGAAAAAGAAAAAAAGCTATTGAAATAAATTATGATAAAATTAAAATATACTTTTAATAATTGTACGAAAGAAATATTATTTAATAAGATAATGAACTACATATTTATTGGAAAATATCAACGTGATGTATATATTTTGTTGAGAGAGATAAATATAGGCTAAATAGAAAGAAGAAGAGAATATTTTTGATAAAAAGGAAGAATTTGTTGAGATCTCAATGCAAAATCAAATCTTCACATAAAAATAGAAGATTAATAAAAAAATTGAAAATAAACGTGGAGCAAAACGCGACATAAAATACCTTTTGATTGATTGACATTATCAATGGAGTTAAAAAATTTAGCCATAATTTTTTGAAAAGAAAAATAAAAAATAGATTGACGTCCTCGTGCGCTTAGCTCAGTTGGTATGGACAATTCATAATATATGCAAGGTCTGGGGTTTAAACCCCGGGCACCACAAAGAAAAGCACCAAAGTCTCAAAAGGATGAAAACATGTTATATTAAAGAGAAGCATTAGAAAGTGGTTGAACAATTTAAAGATGGTGGTCGGACCCTTTACTTTGTTTGGGTATCGACTAACCTTTTATGTAATTACTTTGTTAAACAGTTCTTTTTCGGGGTGAGTTCTCTAGTACATCTTGTACTTCTGAGAAATTATCATCGCCGCTGTTAATATATATCTTCAAAACACACACACACACACACACACACGGTTAAAAGATAACATTATAACTAATCGAAGCCTTTTTTTTCCTCAAAAATAAAGAATAATTGAATGATACGGTGCTAAAAGATTATTTAGTAACTAATTGAAGCTTCTATTCCTAAAAAAAAACCAATCGGAGCCTTTTAATAATAAAATAAGATCATATACGTAAATTTTGTTGAAAGTATTATCTGTAGTTTGTTGAGATATTTCTGCTACATAAAATTTTAGAAATTCAATAAAGATCAAAAATTTGTTGAGATATTTATGTCAAATAAAATATTAGTTTTACAAAATAGAAAAATAATAAAAATATTGAGAATGAATGTGGAAGTGACATGTGGCATAAAAATCTTTACTTTGTATATCCTATTGATTTGAAAAATCTTGTTTTATGCAAATTCAGTAAAATATTCAGTCCAATTTATTTCATTCCTTTGTAGCCGTGATTCAATTGCTTGCTGCTTGCTGCTGCCCTTTTCTTTTATTATTTTCCCTGTTGTTGCTGCACCTCTCGGTTTCAATTCCAATTAAGAATTGCTTGTTGCGTCCCGTTTTGGTATGCTGCTGTTGTTAGTTTACTCCATTCGTTGAATTGTTATGGTTGCTCTCTTTAATTAAAAGTTTCCATCAATCATGGGTATATTTCTCTTACTACTTTTTAATATGAATTCATTAAAAATAGCTAGGTTTAGAATATTATTTCATTTATGTTTAAGGGTGGATTCTAGGGTGAGGGTCCAATTAGGTCCCTCACCGGTGAACCACGAGAAAAATAATGGTTCAGATTTATTTAAATTAAAAGAGGAACATGTAGAACTGCTCACATTCAATCATATCCTGCAATGGTTTCACCCTATGTTACAATTCGTGTAGAAATTCTTCTCATAATCAGATAACTACTCTTCCCCTCAAACCATCAAATTTGTAAATCAAATTACATGAACCCTAAAATTAAAATAAAAAAAATTCTTCTTCTTCAAACACCAATTTCCCTTTTTCAGAAAGTTCTGTGCAGTACTAGATATGTAGTATAAGATTAACAACATGAAAACTTTGCAGATTTTTCATTTTATATAAGATTAACATCATGAAAACTTTGCAGATTTTATCACAAATTGAGCCTTTTGTTTATGAATGGACGTCTAAGAAACGTGGACGTATTAGCGCGGAGCATGGCGTGGGCCTAATGAAAGCTAACGAGATTTTCTACAGGCAGTCCCATGAAACTGTATGTATATTATTGGCTCAAATTGCAGTTAGCTCTCCATTTGAGA
>Ga0315914_1000291_pt1 | contig 56518 bp, 20 predicted proteins | sample MpolenodulesMG_FD_203920 | JGI IMG/M metagenome (GOLD analysis project Ga0315914, IMG submission 203920) | Medicago polymorpha root nodule microbial communities from Los Angeles, California, United States - elongated nodules | ecosystem: Host-associated > Plants > Roots > Nodule | place: USA...
ATAAATATGCATTCTATGTAAGACTTACCTAAGTTCTATTGTTGAAATAATCTTTCAGTTATCTCTTGGAACATTAACATTACATATCCATCCTAACATAGATATATAAACACTCTTACATTACACCAAGCATGCCCAAACGTGTATATAAATTTAATTATTTACTAAACCCTAGAAGATAAGAGAATATTCTTTAGAGATCATAATAGTTGCTTTCAACTAAAAAGTGGAACAATGGGGCCAAAGATTAATTAAAAAAACTAAGTAATGAGCAGGACAAATTCCAAAAGTATTGAAGTTGTTAGCATATGTGAATTATTTAACATAAAAAAAGCATATAAAAATTTAGAACCAAATTGTCTACCTAACTAAGTTAAGAAAAACTAAAACACAGAAAAGGAAAGTAATCAAATTGGTTGGCAAGCATCTTCAATCAATGATTAAAACTCTAATAATTCAAAATTAACAACTCAACAATATGATTATCCGACAAGGTATCATACACTAGACAAAAACAAATAAATTAATTAATTAATAATTAAGTATAAGCAAGGAGAAGAAGAAACATATATACTAAGTGGTTGGTTTAAAGAAATTATCTTTTCATAATGTACACATTATTACTATTTATTTTTCCTATACTGGATCCAACCATGCAAGAACCATTTGTTCAAAAAACAAAAAAAGGGACCAAACAGAACTTGTTTAACAAACATCAACAATGAAACATGCTAGATCTTAGAAGGTAAGAATAAACATGAAAATGTAAAGGGTAGTTGAGAATGACTCACATTTAGAGTTTTGGATCTGGAATAATAATGGAAGTGACTGTGTTGTTGAGTTTGAGTTATTATGATGAGTTTGTGAATTACTAGGAGTTTGTGTTTTGTTTTGTTTTGTTCTGTACTTTTGTTTTGTTTTCATGTTGTGGTTTTTTATATGTCACTAGTCGTCGGTCACGCGCCGTGACTTTTAACGGTGTTAGTTGAATTCCACCTTTCTAGTTTTTGAATTTGAATTTTGAAAAATTCTACTATGCTATATTGCTATGCACCACTTTTGATTTGAATGAAAGTGTAAACATTTACAGCTCCTTTATTACTATGGCCGACCCAAGAGCAATCAGAAGAGATGACATCGATCTTATTTAGTTAAGTAAATGTCATTTTGGTTTTTGACTTAAGATCAAAGACAAAGTAGTTCATGAATGTGCACATCCGTTATCACTTTAGTATCTGACGTTAAATAATTATGTTAAGTGGTGATGTGGCAAAGGTTTTATGCTGATAAGGAGTATACGGTGTCACAAGTAAGTAGAAGGAGAGCCCTTGTGGGCTTCTACTTTTGAGAATCGTCGTCATTTATTGTAATAGTGTATTTATTAAGGTAGTGAATTGGACAATGTCACATGTTTAAAGAGAAGCGAAGCTTGTGTTTTTATCTTCACAGAAGCACGGCAAAAATGACATTGGGATGTAAGAATGTTAGTTTGAACGTGGAACAAAACAATGGAAAAGGATTTCAAGTAACTTTTAAATATATGTTTGGTTTCACTTTTAGAATGATCATTGATTCTGAAGAATGACTATTCCTTCGGAATGACCTTTTTGCATAATCAATTCTACTTTTAGGATGTGATATTTAGTCATAATATTTTTAAGAGCAAATAGTCACTTTAGTCCTTGACTCTACACCTCGCTGTCACATAGGTCCCTGACTCCAGATTAAATACAAAGAAGTCCCTGACTCTGTACTTATGTTATCACTTCAGTCCCTGACGTTAAATAATTCTGTTAAATGTGTTACAAGGACTAAAGTGAAAGTAGAAAATTGTCACTTTAGTCCATGAACCAAAAATCAATATCCTCAACTTGAATCTAAAATCTCTAAATCCTTAAATCTCAAATCCTTAAATATCATTCTTAAATCCCTTGAATTGAAAATCTCAAATCCATAATTTATTATCTTATTTGACAATATTAATATAACATTTTTTTTTGTCAAACTATAGCGTTTTTTTATTTAAAATTAAAAAAATAGAGATTAATAATATCAACGTAATTTTTCTTTGTTACTCAATTTGTTGTTTAATGATGTGGACAAAGTTTTACCGTTAAGCATAAAAAATACATAAAACGTTCAATACAATTTATAGAACATACAATATTCAATATATCTAAAGAAAAAAAGTTTACAATGTTTAGAAAAAAGTCACTTTTTTTTTTTTGACAAGAGAAAAAAGTCACATATTAGGGTATATTTTTTTTAGGGATTTAGCGATGACATTTAGGGATTTGAGATTCAAATTGGGGATATTGATTTTTGGTTCAGTGACTAAAGTGACCATTTTCTACTTTCACTTTAGTCCATGTGACACACTTAACATAATTATTTAACGTCAGAGACTAAAGTGATTACGGAAGTGCAGAGTCAAGAGCTTCTTTGTATTTAATTATGAGTCAGAGACCCTATATGACAGCGAGGTGCAGAGTCAGGAACTAAAGTGACTATTTACTCTATTTTTAATTTTAATATCTGACATCGTATAAACATTCAAATCGAATTCTTTATTGTTATTTTCTCACACTACGGATTAAAAACACACTGGATCATAACGTATTTTATATGTGTGGGATTTTGTATGTCAAAATAACATCTCTCATATTTTATTGCATGCATGGGTGTTTGCTTTTCTTTCCCTCTACATCTATTTGAAACTGAAATACTTTATCAAAATGATTTTTTTTAGGAGTAGTGATATTTGAACAATTCTTTTGGTATAGTTTTTGGGACAACCTTTTGTTCTCTCTTCTCATTAGTCAAAAACAATAGAGAGAGAGAGAAAAAAAAGAAGGAAGAGAGACAATAGGAAGATAATGTGAGTATGAGAGAGAAAGTTGTACAAAAGTTGTATAAAAATGGTTGTACAAATATTATTTCTCTTTTTTTAAAGCCACCAGGCAATCAGTCATATAAGAGCGGGAATCAATATTTTTCTAATGCAACTAAGTGAGTTAGCTTATTGGCATGATTAGTTAGGAGAATAAAGAATCAATCCAACAATATTCAAATAAAAAAGTGAGAAAGTTAACAAGGTCTTGTTTAAAACAATCTAAAGTTTTTTTTTCCCCAAAGGTGAAGAAATTTAGGTTATAGTATAGTATATTTCAAAAAAAAAAAGTATTTCTACTTCTAAAAATCATGGTTTCTTTTATAAAAAAAAATCAAATCAAAATCAAAACAAGAATAGATAAATTAAGTAGTTATAATCTCATTTAGGACGCAAAGCACTAATTAGTAGTGTCGGTTGTCATTATATATACATCCAAACATACTTATTATCTAAGTTGTATTATACAGTGATAAAAAATTGTCTCACTCAATCCAGCTAAGCACACTTATAATTACCTCACAAATTATACTAATTAAGTTAAATTAAATAAAAGATCAAACCTATTTTCTAAAGACTTCTAAGTTCTTGGCTTCAAGTAAGTGATCACCACAAATCATGATGTCCATATCTTTGCATAAAAGCGATTTAAAGAAAAGACACCCCATCTAAAGCATTGCTTAGACCCAATAATACTTGACTGCTCTTTCATAACCCCTTGATAAATGCCCAACACCCTCTAACAATTTTTCTAATCATAAATGTATAATAATAATTCATTCAAAGTCCATTACATAATCATAATATTACACGTCCATATTTACCATTTATAATAAGGTATTGATTGTAATATTTGAGTTTTAGTAGAGTTCTTGAATTAATTTCTTTCCAGTCATTAATAATCATTTGCAACTTGTCTAATGTCTAACGTAGATAATATAACAAAATTTGAATTTCATGGATGGTATATAGACTTTTTCTTTTTTGCTTTTGCCAAACAAAAGCTCTAAGCCTTGGTCATGCATGAAAAGAAGCAAAGCATTCCCCGAAAGTACATGTAGATGGTATGGGCATATGCTCGTCCCCGCTGATAAATTTGAATTACACTTTCTTTCACTCTTATGTTAAAATATACATTATTCTCCCAAAATACAACTAAATGAATGGTAGAAACTCTCAAAATGTTACTAGAAAGCAAGACTAGAGTTTTCTGAGTAAGAGGAAATTCATGTGACCAAGTCAATCTCATCTCTGCAATCCAAATCAGCATTCTGGTACTCAATAGACAAGCAAGATCAAAACTGAAAACCTCAAGTATGTCAACTTTAATCTTATGCCTAACTTACTTCTTTTTTCTATGACAAGCCTCTACCATCATCAATTTCATTCTCCTACTCAAAAGTATCCATAAAAGGGAAATTTCATCTGCCAAACTAAAATATATGCATTTTTCTTCTTAATTTGTAACTAATTTTGTTGATTGAATCCAGCTATTATAGCTATTTTAATCATACCTAAGATTTTGAATGCAACAAATGGATAATTGACAAAGGTAAGGTGTCTTTTCCCTCCATACACAGTGGTCCAACTACAAGGATATATTAACACCCTTATGGTTGTACTCCTCTAAAAATGTTCTTTTTAGGCACATTTTTCACATTAGATGGTGTATCAAACTCTTCACGTTAGAGAAAAAGGGTATATCTAAAATTTGAAATTTATTTAATTACTAAGGAGTAACAGAAATAAATTACATGTCGTTGTTTTGCAATGATAGTCAACACAAGTAATTACATAAGATACTACTGAAGGGACAGTTTGGCTAAGGTGAAAGCCAATACTTTTACACCATTGGACATATCTTTTATACTGGCAAACTCTTCAGGCTTATGGCTGTATCCTGTGAAAGCGACGACAACAAGAATATTGACAAATTATTTTCTTTATAAATCAGTAAGTAAAAGTAATTGATTGAGTTACACCTATTCAACTCTATGAAACAGTGGCACAGACACGAATACTAAACACATGGCAATGGTAATAATTTGAGAAAACAGAAGCAGTTGTTGAATGTAATAACATGTGCGGTTTTTGTCTATGTCGGTACTACAAGATTCAACTTGCTTGTTGATTGCAAAAACAATTGGATAGCTGGTATCAGATTGATGTATATAGCAAAAAAAGCTGAACAGAAAATACCTTTGTAACATGGAATGAAAATCATACCCATTGGAGACACCCTGCAATTACATAGCGTACATGAGCAGCGGATATTTTATATAAGCACAATCCACTGTATAATATTTTCTACCAAGTTAAAACATTTTAACCTATCTTCCTGCAAATACCTGGCCATAAACAAGGAGTCATGATAGGCTCTACTGATCATCAACTTGCTCGTCAAGTTTAACTCTTTTGTTGCAGTTTCCATTGCATTGACAACTGCTTCATCAGATAGGGCTGGTGGATCCTGATTGATGATATGAAACTCAGTGAGCTTGACACCTCGGGTTTTAGTTATTCTAATTGCTGTTTCGTGAATTTTTTCAATAACTTGGTTTCTTCTTTCCTCGTCAATGTCCCTAGTGTCTGCAGCAACACAAAACAATTACATATTAAATATCTATGAGTGTATGACCAGAGTATACTTGCAACTGGAAATATTAGTCGGTGGAGAGGGAAATAATCTATGCAATTCTCAGAAATGAAAAAAATAAACAACTATTGGATGGACAAACTACTTGTATTTAAACATTATAAGAATTATAAGAATGCCTGGTACGACTCAAATTGTCGTGAATATACGTACCAATTTCTATGTGTGATTTGCTAGGGATGCTATTGATTGCTCCAGGATGCAATTGCAGGATACCTTGTAAAATAAGTTGTTGTTTTGAATGAGGGCTCTTCATTGATCAAATCGAGGTACTACAATAATAACTTACCAACAGTGCCAACGGTATCAACAGACCCAGATTCCAAGACGTGTTTCTCAACAGCCAGGGCTAATTCAGCGGCTGCCAGACCAGCATCATTTCTGCTCCACGTGATTTAAAAATAATACTTTAAACATTAGATTTCAATAATTGAGAAATTTCAACTTCAAAAGGGATCAATGAAGTGAAGTAGTGAACTAGCGAATATAACATGATCAAGTGACAGTGTCGTACTTGACGCTACGATCCTTTTGCTTAAAAATATGAAGAAATTGAATAACACCAAAAAGAAAAATATATATTTTAAGATAGCAGCCACCTGTTAGGCATAAGGACGGCACCTGCATGGCCACCATTGCCTTCAAATTCAACCCTTAGACTTGCAGGAGCTGCAATGGCAGTGACTATGCCTATAGATATGCCTGAGTCAAGAAACAAATGACATATTATGATCATTGAAGTTTTGGTTAGTACAAAGATTATGTTAGTACAGAGATGTGTACCTTCTTCCTCCAGAATAGGCCCTTGTTCTATGTGCAATTCTATAAAAGCAGAATAGGTTCCTTTCTTTAAAAATACACTCGATAAATCGTCTTCATCTCTTGCGTATCCAGCAGACCTTGCAGCATCTAAGAAGGATACGTTTTGGCTATCAGTTATAGTCTTTAGAGAATTTGCAAGATTCTCACTCCCAGCCAATAAGCGGCTGCACAAAGCAACAAATGTTGAAACTTAAAGTAGAATATGGTGTCTAACTTAGTCAATCAAAGTAACAATGGTATGCTTCTGACCTTCCTAAGCAACTTATTCCAAAGCGTGTGGGTTCTTCTGATGTAAATAATATGACTTCCAACGATCTTTTAGGTTTGAAACCAGACCTGTGAAGGCTTAGTCAGTATGGCAAACGTTGCTACTCACCTAAGGGGATAATCAATGATCTATGTAAATCACATCTTTGGAATTTGGATCTTTTTACATGTAAGTAATTATAAGGAAATAGTTACTTGTGGAATTTCTTATTTCCACATTGTTGAACAAAAGTATTAAACACATACATTATTGCATTGTTCATAAAATGGTTTAAACTATTATACGTTGGTTAAACATTAACTCAAACAAATTCATTGATTTTGTTCTAATCAAACATCAAATACTATAATGATAGATACATACAGGTTTCTTCATTTTCACTTGGCTACGCTACCAATACTATATCTATATGCCTAATTCTTCCTTTGAAATAATTTGCAGCGAGACTATTACAGAGCAGTGAAAGGCCGTAGTAAGATTCAAGATGCCGAAACTTCCAGACTTGCTCGCTAATTATCAGAAGAAAAAAATTAACGATTATTGTACTCTAAACACTCAATTAAGTCCTATCAGCAATAATAACAAAGACAAAAACCTTTTCAAGACATTGATGGCTTCAACAGCGCCTAAAACACCAACAACTCCATCATATTTTCCCGAGTAAGGTATAGCATCGATGTGGGAACCTGTTGCAACTGCAGAAAGCCCGGGTTCACTGCCAGCCCTACAAAAACCAAGCAAAGGTAAAGCTATATATTATTTAATTAATTACAGGTAAACCATAGCTAAAAGAGGGAAGGTTTAGGTGTTGATATGAACTTGAAGACCGAGTCAATGATAAGTTGATTGGAATCTAGATTCCAGTGTGAGCTTTTGACGAACAAACACTCACCAACGACCAAATATGTTACCAACAGCATCCTCTCTTACAGATAGACCAGCAATTCCCATGAGGTTTTTAACAAACCTACAAATGCAAAACAAGAGTATAGTCTAAAGGTAAACATCTCACATTCTAAGGAGAAATATCGTCGAACACATTGACCACTTTGTTTAGAGTTAATGTCATTCATTCATACAAAAATTAGCAAAACAAAACCCGCACATCCTTTTTGCACCATTAAATTCACCTTTGAATCAACGCAGTACTATATCAACGATGTTCTTTTGCACAAAATCATACCTAATAATTATCTCTTTTAGTCTATTCAAGAACTACCTAGACAGTATTTTCCCTTCATTTAGCATTTACTAACTGATTTATAGGCATCCATAGTACAATTTCATATGTCACTCTTCTTGTACTCACTGTCACTTCTAATAGAAAGTGTGTCCAGTGTCCGACACGTGTCAGTGCCAACACCGACATATGTGATACTGATTACATTCAATTAATTCATTTTCTCAAACTATTACCGGTACAAACGTGTCAGTGTTGTGTCTGTACTTCATAGGTACACACTTTGCTCATCATCCAAGTTAACATAAAAAATATCGAAAAACTGAAATTTTATATAGACATATACATACATTATTACATAAATAAATACCTGCGAGCTAAAACATCTTTATCAGTATACAAAACCCTGGTTACTGATGGAGCAGGTGCATCAGAAAATCCAGAAAGTTCATCAATCTAAGAACAAAACAAAGTACAGTTCAAAATGTCAAAAACCAATAAATAAATAAAAATTGTGAATGATTGAGTGTACTGTACCTGATTTTGCAGAGCCTGAGCATCATAGGATAGTGAAGAGAAGGAAGTGGGTTGAAGAATTGAGTAACCGGAAAATTGTTCCATGGTTGAGATGATTGAAGGGTCGTGATCATGATCATGATGTTGATGACATGAAATTGTTGTGAAAAACAATAAGAGTAGAACAACAACAACATAGTTGTGATAGTGATGAACCATTTTTTGAGGTTGTTTTGTTATTGTTTCTTTGTTGCTTAAATTCATTAGCCACTCGCTACTCATCAACAGTGACAAACATTTAAGATGACTTTCCACGTGAATGTGTTTTGACGACTCACGTGCTATAAAAAATCACTAATTTTTGAAAGGACAAAAATCACTAATTTAATTTGTTAGCTAATTTTTTTTAGGGGAATTTGTTACCTAATTGTTGGGCTTAATTCACGAACTTTTTCAAATTTCAACACTTTTATTGTTTAATCAAGTTTTGAGTTTTTTTTTTATGGGTCTTACTAACTTGTGCTCCAAAGACACAGAAGAAACTAAATATAGAAATATAATCTTGAAAGTTGATACATTCATAATCTTAATGCAACATTTAATTTTTTATTCTATTTTTAAATTCTTATTTTGTGTCATAAGGACACACGTTAGCATTTTACTTTTTTTATTTAATAAGTTTGGGAGAAGGTAGTTCTTTGGCTGCGTTTACCGTAGGAGAGGAGGATAGGTCTCCTACAGTAGGAGATGTATAAAAAGCTTTTTTTTTTTTTCTAACACTAAAATGACCATTGTTTAGAGGTTTGTTTACGAAAGTAACCTCTTATTTGAGGTAACTTATATTTAATTTATGAAAAATGATATTTGTATAATTATTTTATAATAATTTTTGTTACAATTTTCACTCTCATAATTACATTATGTTTTTACTTTTTCTTTCTATTGTTTTAGTTTTCGTGTCAATACATTTATGATTGTCCAGAAAGTTGTCATATAAATGATTGTTCAAATAACAAACCTCTCGATTTATTCCCGAAAAATAATGTTAGGTAACTTATATTTTGTGTATTCCACTTGGAGTGACAATGGGTAAGGTAGTGTCTATATATAAATGACCAATAGTTTTATATTTAATTGCATATTTGTTTTAAAAAAATTGTATCATATTTAATTGCATAACAACTATGTAGCAACATAATTGAGAGATACTTTAAAACAAAAGTGACATTATTGTGAAAGAATATCCGTACAAAAGTGACTTTATTGTGAAAGAATATCAGTTAACATGGATAATTATAATCAAGTAAAATATTTTTTAGGATTAAATATGTTTTTTTGTCCCTATAAATATATCAATTTCTTGCTTTAGTCCCACTAAATTTTTTTTTCACTTTTTAGTTTCTATAAAATTTTCAATCACTACTTTTGATCTCTATTTTTAAGTTAATTTTTTTAATGATATTGTATAAAAATGTATAGAATATTGTAAAAATCTCTCCAAATATATTTTAATTCCCCATATACTTTTGTTATTTTTTGGTCCAAACATAACACTTTTGTTTATAATATATATGTGAAGGTAAATAATGAATACACTACAAACAAAGGACAACATACTCCCTCTATCACAAATTATAAATCAATTTATGAAAAAAAAATTGTTTCAAATGTATGAATTTTAAATCACCTCGTCACAATTTTACTAAATGTTTGTATTACTTACTTACCCAAAATATTAGACCATTTATCAAAAGATTCTCGTACAATTTTAATTAACCATTAAATGGATGCTTAATTTCCTAAATTAACAGCCCATAATTCACAGACACAACAAAAAACCTACTGGAGCTTCTATGAGTTTGCTTCCAATTTTACCAACAATGCCAACAACAATTTTTTTTTCTTTTTCAAATGAATATAGATGTTTAAATAATATAATTTTAGTGGGTTATATGACCTGTAAATCCTAGTCATTCAAAAAAATTCAACTACATCTAATGGTTGATATCCATTTTGCAAAAAACAAGTTCAAGTCTTCTACGATAGGAGACTTAAAAAGGTCTCCCACCGTAGCCTTTGTCGTAGTTCCCTCTAACTTTAGAGGTATTCAACTTCATCATTCTATTTGTTTCAAAGAGGATTGTAACCACTACATTTCTCACTTAACACTCTTGTCTTGCATCTCTTAGATGAGATTATTATACTCTACACAAATTCTTATAAACTTCAAGAGATACTGGGTGCGTTTGTTTATACTTTAAAAATAATAGATTTTGAGTTAAAAGAATCTAGAGATTTTTTGTTTAGTTTTTTTAAAAAAATATAAAGCTATTTATGTTTGTTTACTAACATAAAAATCATTTTTTAATATTTGACGCTCTTACACTTGAGTTCCTTGCAAGTAGGAAAAAAATAGATTTTTGAAAAGCTACTTGGAATAGCTTTTCATTTTGAGACTAAGAGCCCATTTGTTATAGCTTTTTTCAGTAAAAAATCACTTTTTTTTTTTAAAATAATCATTTTTAAGAGTTTTGCATTCGTTTGTTACAACTTAAAAAAAATCAGAATCTAAAAACAGCTTCAAATGAGAAGCTGTTAAGAGCAACTTCTCTAAAAATAGATTTTTTTTAGAGGAGAGAGAAAATATGATTTTAAAGATTGAACTAATTTTGTAACAAAAAATCCCTTTTATATAGAGCCCGTTTGTTATAGCTTTTTTAAGGAAAAAATCACTTTTTTTAAACAAATAATCACTTTTAAGAGTTTTGCATCTGTTTGTTACAGATTTTTAAAAAAATCAGAATCTAAAAAAAAATCTAAAAACAGCTTCAAATGAGAAGCTGTTAAGAGCAGCTTCTAAAAAAATAGATTTTTTTTAGAGAAGAGAGAAAATATGATTTAAAAGATTAAACGAATTTTGTAACAAAAAATCCCTTTTATATAGTTGTATCCAAACAAACTAGATTATTTGTTTAAAAAAAGTGATTTTTGTTACGGCAAACAAACGTAAAATAGATTCTGATTTTTCACAAAATCTCTAAAATATAATCTCTAAATTATTTTATGTCAAAATCACTTTTATTTTAATTCGTAACAAACGGGCCCATAGTTGTATCCAAACAAATTAAATTATTTGTTTTAAAAAAGTGATTTTTATTATGGTAAACAAACGCAAAATAGATTTTGATTTTCCATGAAGGGCCCGTTTGTTATGGCTTTTTTTAAAATAGATTTTGATAGTGTAAAAGGAATAGTTTATCAAAATCTAAGTATTTCTAAGAATAGTTTAACAAAGAAATTTTCAAGGAAAGCTTCAAATGAAAAATTTGTTTCAATAGTCTATCTTAAAATGTCATTCTAAGTATTTCATCATTTAGTTATAATTTTTTTCGGATACTAAAATTTTGAAAAAATCTCTAAAAAAAAAGCTATTTCAAATAGCTTTTCATAAAAATCATTTTTGAAAGATGTCATTTTGAAAAAATATGTGATTTTTACTATGTAAAATTTCGAACAATGAATATTTTAGTTAGTGAATGTTAAAATCTCTTTTTTAACTTATATCAAATGAGTTTCAAATAACTTTTACTATTCAGTAAATTTTAAAAAAATCCATTTTTAAAAATACAAAGGAAAATCCATTCGTTCTCTAAAATATAATCTTTAAATTATTTTATATGAAAATCACTTTTATATTAATCTGTAACAAACGGACCCTAAAAATGATTTATTTTTACAAAATAGATTTTCTAAGAATCTGAAACAAACACTACGAAAATAAAAAAATGATTTAGTTAAAAAAAAACTCAAACAAACGGGCCCACTATCTTCTAATAATGTTGATTAAAAATACAGACAAAATACTAACTATTTAAAAATGTTTTTAAAGGAAACTATTTAAAAATGTTAAATACTCCCTTGGTTCTAAAATGTGTTTTATTTTTATTTTTATTTTAGAGAAAAATGTGTTATAATTTTACACATAGATGAAATGTAATAAAGCTATCAAAAGATAAAATGTATATAATATATCTCCGTGAGCTTAGCTCATTTGGTATGGATATTGCATATTATATGCAGGGGCGGGGGTTCGAACTCTAGACACCCTGTTCTCCACAATTAAATTGTGTGAGCCCTAGCCACTAGACTAATTGACAAAAAAAAATGTATATAATTTTATTAAACTAACCTTGTGTATCTCCCACCATTATGAGTGCAAATTGAAATACACTCATTTTAGATATAGTGTGTTGGTACTATTTAGAGGATACCATCTACACGATGAAAAGAGATAATGACATTTATTTTAAAGCAATTTTTTCCCTAAATTGAGATGGAGAATTAAAAAGAATTACTTATTTTAAAACTTTTTTTAAGAATCGTTTAAACTTTTTATTTAAGAAGAGTAGCTTAAACAAGTAGCAATCAATGAGTGAAAAAAATAAAAAAAATGATTAAATATCATTTTCCAAATGGCAGATGAGATAAAAAGAGTTACACGCCCAGTGGGACTCGAACCCACAATCGCTTGATTAGAAGTCAAGCGCCTTATCCATTAGGCCATGGGCGCCTTGTGATAGTTATTGCATATTCTTTGTTTATATAAATATTTCTACTAAACATTGGTCAAGATTCGCCTTCAAATTGTTACAGTAATTTGTTCTCCGCCCAGATATTTTGATCAATGGAAGAGAAGAAAAGACACACATGCTTGAAACTACAACTTACCGAAGAAGAATCAATATTCGTGAAGGGTACATGGTTTAATACTCACTTCAACCTCTCTATCACCGACGGTTCCACTTCTTGGCACTGCAACGGTACTGCTATTTCTAATCACTAACATTAACCTTTTTCACTTATCTATCTTCAAGTTTTGAATTTGTTTTATGAAGTTGTTGAATTTTGTTAGCATCGGATGATGAAGTGAAGCAGCGTGCTGTTCAGTGGGACCAGCCGGTGGAGGAGTATGTTGAATTGTCTGAACGGTATTTGGGGTTTCAACAACCTGGGTCTGTTTATGCTTTTGCTGATGCTGGTGATGCTCATAAGAGGGTACCTGCCAACTGTTTCTTATTTTTCATAGACACGGACACAGACACAGACACGTCGACCTGAATAAAAATTTAATACTTCAGTGTAATTACATGTGTCAGTGTCAGACGCCTTTGATTTGATTAGAAGTGTTGGTGTTATAGAATGTGGTATGATTGGTAGATAATTGAGTGCAGTAAGCATATAGTAAAGGGCTTATCAAACCGGTGTGCTTGAAAGGTCGTCTGTTTGGAGAAGTCAACCCCTTAAATAAAACAAAATTTGTTATGTTTTAATTGGTAGAAGGAAATAATAATATGGAGTGAAATGGAAGGATACTAGTGTTAATTTTTTGAAACAGGATAAGAAAATGTCACATCAAGAAATATATTTAGTTCAGTTCAATCCAATACTCGAGGTTTAAATAAAGATCGTGTTAATGGTTGCGATTATGTTGGGGATCAAATATGGTTGATGTGGCCTCAATCGCAGTCACTGAGACAGCGAAAAAGCTGATGTTGCAGTTATAGACCTCTATTTAAAACCTTACAAATGCTTTTGTTTTTCTTCGGTGTGAGGGTTTTCTTTTGGATAGATATTCCATCGGAAAGTATCTAATCAATTGTACAATAATTTTATAATATTCCATTTTTTTAATCATTCTGTTTCACTCACCATTGAATATTCAGGTCACCGAATTGGTCCTTTCACTACTGGCTATAATGTTTTTGTGAATATTGCAGCTGTCATGGTCGTTTGAGAAGGGGGGAATGACACTGCATTGGAGATGGAAATGCATGCAGTCTCCTGATTGTAAGAAAACTACAGCAGAAATATTGGACTTTCTCATGGATGCAAACATAAGGCTTAGTGTAAGATAATATTCTGCTTAACTTTTTTTTAGTGCATTTTCCATACAGGTAATTTCAGTCAACCTAGCTTGTATGTTTCGTGTTTCTTGGTTTGTTCACTATGGTTATTGTCTTGGAGATGTCATTCTGGGATTATAATTGTAAATAAGAATGTAACGTTTAATGATATGAAATGGGAGTTTTAATGGATGAACAGTATTCTTTCGTCTAAGTGGCTTGTGAGCATAAATGAACCTACCTGCTCACAAGCCACTTAGTAGATCCTTGATAGTATAGTATATTTCATGAAAATGTCAAATTTCAGGAAGAACGATAATTCCAATTTCAAATTTAAAGGTAATTAATAATGTAAGAGGTAATGTTTACTCCAACTGTAATTAAATGGGAGTTCATGAAATATACTATACTATCAAGGATCTACTAAGTGGCTTGTGAGCAGATAGGTTCATTTATTCTCCCTTTTGTATATCACATGCCTTGTCTGGTCATATTCATACATCTGAAATGAGACACAAATAAGTTGGCTATTATTTATGGAGTCAAATGATATCAACAGATCATAACAGTTGGTCTAATGTATCATACTTTTCATGTTCAGTAAATTACCAAAGATGAAAAATACAACTTCTTTCCTCACAGAAAGCCACAAAATGTATCTTTTTGATAATATAAAATGCCTCTTTTGTATTTCATCTCACCAGAAACATAAGTCTTAAACTTGAGTAAATATGGGGTTTCTAATTGCCATATGTTCCTTATTGCCATATGATGGTTCTCAGGTGGAATTAATATGCCTATTTTATGGATATCGAAACTTAAAGTATGTCAATGGAGGTATTTGGTGTGTCATATTTGTTGCTTGTTTCTTATTTTTCTAGTTTAGATATTTAGTCCCACATCGTTAATATCAACTACTGTAATGGTGTTTATATTAAGCTAGAGTGCTCATAGTGCAACACATGGATTGAGATGATGTGGATGGGCCCTTGCTAAGTGCTGGGCTCAGGAAAGTCCCCGGGCCCAATCTGCAGAAATGCAGGCCTGGAAACAGGTAAATCTTTGAGCTGGGGCTGGTTTCACACTTTCGGGTGTGAGGGCTGAGACAAGTGTGGAGCCTTTGCCAGTGCCGCCAAAGAAAATTGGCCGATTCATACAGTCATTCACATGGTCCTTGTGACAAACAGAACGGGGCTTATGTCTCCAATCCTACAATTTTTTTTTTGGATATTTTGATTAAAAATTATAATACCTTAATCATCTTTTGTAAAAATCATACTAGACTTACAGATCAATTGCACGCTCTTTTCGTATGAACAAGATCAGGGCAAGAATCTTTCTCATTTTTTTCAAATCCTGCTTGATTTGGAATAGTCAGTACTTGTATAGTTGTATCCCTCTTCCCTTTTATTTAGTTTTGAACATCATAGTTGTCCATGTTTGTTTATATGCATTTTGTTAGAAACCCAAGAGTTGGATTTCAAAGAAAGGACCCTTTTATACATAAATAGGAGAGAAATCTCTCCTCCGAGGGTTTACCCTTCGTAATAGAGTCACTACTATATTCACAATGTTTACAATGTTCGACGCTAACAATGTACATTATTCTATTTAATTATACAAATAGCTCTATAATAACAACCTCCAATTAACTAACTTTTATAACTACTCTCAACTACTTTAACTACAATTGTCCATTATTTTAACTCCCAACACATCTACAGGAAGAAGTTGTCATAAAAACGGAATTGTTTGAGAAGACGAAATTAGAAGCTGAGAAGTGCTTGGCTCAGAGTGAGAGAATAGCCAATGAGAGGGTGGAATTTGAATCTCAAATCTATACAAAGGTAACTTTTTTACTTTCACTTTGTAGTTGTTTTTCTTTTTGTCCATTGAAAATTTTGACCTGTATGGTTTACCGGCATAGCATGGTTACACCCTGTGTCACAGTAGAAAGCCATTGGTCCTACTCCTGATAGATTGCTGAAGCAACTAATTGATCGAACTAGTTGTAGTTTTTCCAATATTGAGCTCATTTTTAACTGTATGTTGAATTTACATTTCTTAGGTTGATGCATGTTCTGTTTGAAATGTTCAATAATTTAGGTGAATTTTAGTCAAGGAGGACATTTTTGGTGTCGTTTGATCTATGTAGCTGACTCGGCTTTGCTTATAGTTGTAATATAGAATGACATCTCTTTCATCAACAATTGCGATTTTTAGCCTAACTTTACCAATGAAAAGTATGACTGTGTTAAGATTACCTTGTTGTTTTATGATGCTTTTAATGACTTGTACTATGCTAATATTACAAAACTTTCGAATTTGCTCTCTGTTTTCATGTATCCAACTGAATCTGCATATGTTATTCTGTTTTAGTTTCTGGGTGTCTTAAATTCAAAGAAAGCAAAACTGAGAGAGCTTCGAGATCAGCTGTCAAAACAAGATAATGGCAACAAATCTCCTCAAGAAGAAGAAGACCCAGAAAAAACTGAGAGTTTTGATGAAAGTGATGATGACAAAAGCGATGAAGATCCTCAAAAGTGTATTACTAGTACTTCGAAGGACGTTGGAGCAAGTAAGCGTTCTCGTCCAAGGAGAACTAGACTCACATGACAAATCATCTGCACTAGGCAAGAGTTTCATTCACCATGGATTTTGCATCTGTAAAAAAATCACTTAACTAAGTTGACCATATAGGACAGGGTAAATTTTTTGTCTTGTTACTAGAAGTAGAACTATGGTTTCAGTTTTGAACTCTATAGTATTACAATACATTGCAAATTTAAAAAGAATGTCCGTAGGTGCATCTATAATTTATAATAAATATACAATAGTTGTGGACAGCTTTTGAAAATATAAATATGCAAGTGCATTAACTATCTTTCCTATATTATTATCAATTGATCTGTCAAAAAAATATTATAAACTTTTTTTTTTTTTTGAGAAAAATAAACTCATGAATTGTATTCTCAACGCTTTGAAAGTTGCGTGTTCATATTAACAGAGTTCCTTTCTACAGTCATGCAAAATATTTTTTTTCTACATGTTTACTTTTGTTCTCATAATTTTTTTTTTTCTTTTGAGGAGTTTTGTTCTCATAATTATAATACGCTGCAAGTTCTATCCAATTCTTATATTTTCTTGTATATTTAATCAATCCTTATCTTTATCGAAGTGTTTGTGCACACATATTAAATCCAAAAAGGCAGCACAAACACCTTATGAGAACAAATTGCCAAGTGCCAATTTTATAACCATTTTTTTAACTAAAAAACAAGAACATGTATGCTTCTTAAACAAGAAAACTGATTGCGTGATATCGTAAAATTTGGACAATATAATACACAAGTCAAACCATGGACCGTTCAACAAACAACTTATGAGATTCCTGTAATAAAAAAACCCATAAGGTTGCCACCAAAAACTACTATAAATGCACTATTCATTGCAATGCATTATATATCACAATTCACAAACACAAGAATTGCAAAAAGAAAGAAAAAGGCACACAAATAGTCATACATATTGAAGGATAAAAAAGGCAACTAAAAATGTCTGATGAATGCAAAGGTAAGGCGTTATAATATAATATGTTTACATTAAATGGTTTGTGAAATTTTGATTATAATATGATGGTTGAATTAATCAAAATATTGTGTTCTCAGGTAAGAGCTCATGGCCAGAGTTGGTTGGAGTGGAAGGAAAGGTAGCAGAAGCTACAATTGAGAGGGAGAATCCATTGGTGAATGCCATCATTGTGCCAGAAGGATCTGCTGTCACCCAAGACTTCCGCCTTGACAGGGTTCGGGTTTGGGTTGATAAATATGGAATTGTCTTTCAGGTTCCAACAATTGGATAGAAAGTGTCATGGAATTGAACTTGTATATATGCTCCAAGTCATAAGTTTAATGTTTCAATAAGGAGCTAGTTTCTTGCCAATTGTATACTGTTATTTGTTATTTAAACATACATGCTCTGCAATCTGCATTGCAAATGCATTTATAAAAAATTTGTTTTTCATTTCCTTTGGATATATATGACATTGTACAAATATTGTCTAATATTATATAATTTGATTTATTTCATCTGTTTTTGTTTTTGGTCCCTCTATTTTTTTTTAAAATGAGATTTGGGGCCAAGGTCAAAAATGATTTTTTGGTTCTCCAATTTTCCATTTTCATGTATTCATTAGTTACGTGACAAAGCTTATATAGTCACATTAATATTCATGTGTCCAAAAAATGTCTAGTAAGTAATATATGTAAAAATGATCCAAGAATAAGATGATTGACGAAAATTTGGAAAAGAAAAAAAAAGTGAAATTGGCCGACAAAAAACCTAGTTTTTCAAATAGTGAGACTAACATTATTTATTTATTTTAAATAGGGAGACTGAAAAAACACATAGGGTGTTTTTGTTTCATGTTTATCAAATTTATTCCTTGGAATATAAAGAATGGAATTTTATTCCAAGGTATTTAGGAAAAATATGTTTGGTTAACTTTATAATATTTCTAGAAACATTAAAAATAGGGATTATAATAGGTAACTATTTATGAATTTATTCCCATCTCTATGGGAACTTTATTCCCACCCTTTTTTCTGGGAAAAATTTTATATTCCCAGAAACATTTTATACCCGAGAATAAAATTTAGTAAACTTGTAACAAACATATGCATATATATTTCTATCATTTTATTCCTGGGAATCAACAAATATAACTCGAAACAAACACACTCATAGGCATAAATTCTTTTAAAATGTTGATTCGGAAAATTATGTGGCCTGCCAAATCACAAATAATTGTCCTCGTGAGCTTATCTCAGTTGGTATGAACAATGCATAAAATATGCAACATCACCAAAAAAAATCATAAAAAATTAGCCACATGAAATATTTTCACAAAAAAAAAATTTAATCAAGAGCACCAAATTAAAAGTTTTTTTTTGGGAATTGCATGGTCGACTTTAAAAAAGTAACTTTTTATTGGGAATAAAACAAAGTGACCCCTTGAACAAAAAAAAAAAAACTGACCCGTAATTGCAAGGATCTTTTGGATATGTAAGTCCAATATATATGGTCAACTAGCTGATCAATATTTGTTCTCCTAAAAACAATTATCAATATTTGTTGGACTTTATTTTTAAATGAACTGTGATGAATTGAACTATTTTACTATGCCCAACTACATATCTCTACCTCAACTTTTTAACGATTTTTTTTTATACCCAATTTTCAAATTTATATACCAAAACACACATTTTTCCAACAAAGTTAAATTGAACTTTTCATTCTATTCTATGAACCTCTAGTCCTCCACTCTTTTTATCAAGACACACCTTTTCCTAATTTATCCAATGAGTTCTACGAGAAACATCATTCCCTCCTCATAAGAAAGACTTAAATAAGGATTCAATAGAAGAAATAATACATTTAGAAGCCTTAAATAAAGGAAAAAGGCGACAAGACAAGACAAATTTGAGAAGAACCGAATGGCAACCCATGAAAAGATTTTTATTCTTCAACCTGGATAAATGTTTCCTTATTTATCAACCAAGGGGTACCAAAACGAAAGACGGGGTGATTGCCCCCAACAAGAAGACCAAAAGATAATTAAAAGAGGTCTGACCAATTTTACAATTTTAAAACAACAAATGCCTCTACCAACCAATCCTTAGCCATGTTGATTCCAACCAACAAACTCATATGAAAATCAACCTTTAGCCCTAAGATAAGATCTAAAAGGATCATAATCGTCTTAAGAGTTCTAACGTTTGTCCGAAATTCTCACGCAAGATAAAGGTATAATCAACAAATTGCAAAACAAATCTCCACCCAAACCCTCACGAAATTATGTGATTTAAAATGATTTTCAAAGTGATTGAAAACCACACCTCAGATATAATACACACCTTCCACCAAAGTACTACTGACATTATACAATTGATGAAATTAATTCTCTTCCTACTAGCCATCCCCCCATGAAAAAAAATTGGAATTAGCATCACCTTCCATAAACCATAACAATCGTACCTTCTGCCACTACATTCTACAAATTATGCTAGACAAGAAAGAAAAAAACTTGAGATGAAACATAAAGATATTCCTCCAACTCAGAAGCATCAAAACCACCCATTCATCCTTATTATCAAAATAAAGCATGCGATACTTGGCCTCATTTAAACAACTAGCATTATTTTTACCATACTTCAAGTGCCATTCGTTCAAGCTCCCTTTAATCAATTTTAATTTCTCACCCCAACAAACAACATGAAAAGATTGCTATTGCTCTTTAACAAAATCCTTTTACCCCGAAAAATTTAACACTTCATCATGCAAAGGTGTGGGACCCCAAGTATCCTGGTATACATATTTAGTGTCCAACTGTTTCAAATATAATTGCATCCGGTGGAGAGAACCTCAAAAGTGTATTGCTAGTTCTTCGAATGTCGTTGGAGCAAGTAAGCGTTCTCGTCCAAGGAGAACTATACTCACATGACAAATTTTCTGCACTCAGCAGTGTTTTGTTTTCACCATGGATTTGACATTTGTACAAAATTCACTTAAGTTGGATGACCACAAGCCCCTTGTGATATCTATGTCTCATAATCCATATAGAACGGTGTAAATCTTTCGTATTGTTCCTCGAACTAGAACTATGGTTTCACTTTTGAACTCTTACAAAAGAAGTGATTACAACCCCTACAATCAAGCATGGTAATACATAATAGTTGTACATTGCAAATCTAAAAACAATGTTGGTAGGTGCATCTATAATCTGTAATATATGTGGACATCTTTTAAAATATAAATATTTAAATGTATTAACTATCCTATATTATTATCATATCGTCTGTCCAAAAAATATTATAAACTTTATGAATTGTATTTATTTATTTATCAATTACTGAAAATAGTTTGTATATGTCATATGTGTCTCAACTCTCAACGCTTTGAACATCGAATAACAGTCCCTTTTGAACAGTCATGCAAAATATATTTTTATTTTGTTCACGTAATATAATATGCTGCAAGTTCAATCCAATTCTTATCTTTTCTTGTATATTTAATCAATCCTTATCTTTATCGACGTGTTTGTGCACTCATTTTAAATCCAAAAAGGCTGCACGATCACCTTGTGAGAACAAATTGTCAAGTGCCAATTCTATAACCATTTTGTTACCTAAAAAAAATTAACACGTATGCTTCTTAAACAAGAACACTGTTTGCGTGATATTGTAAATTTTGACAATATCTTATCCGTACAAATTTGGACAATATAATATACAAGTCAAATCATGGACCGTTAAACAACCTATGGGATTTGTGTATTAAAAAAACCCATAAGATTGCCACCAAAAACTACTATAAATACAACATACATTGCAATTGCAATGCATTATATATCACAAACACAAGAATTGCAGAAAGAAAGAAAAAGGCACACAAATAGTCATACATATTGAAGGATAAAAAAGGCAGAAAAAATGTCTGATGAATGCAAAGGTAGGGTGTTTCCATGCATATATATATGAATAATAAATTAAATGGTTTGTGAAATTTTAATTATAATTTGATGGTTGAATGAATCAAATATTTTGTTCTCAGGTAAGAGCTCATGGCCAGAGTTGGTTGGAGTGGAAGGAAAGGTAGCAGAAGCTACGATTCAGAGGGAGAACCCATTGGTGGATGCCATCATTGTGTTAGAAGGATCTTCTGTCACCGACGACTTACGCAGTGACAGGGTTTGGGTTTGGGTTAATAAAGATGGAATTGTCACTAAGGTTCCAACAATTGGATAGAAAGTGTCATGGAATTGAACTTGTATATATGCTCCTAGTCATAAATTTAATGTTTAAATAAGGAGCTAGTTTCTTTTCAATTGTATCTACTAACTCGTGCGCGATGCACGGATTTTGTAGAGTTTCATATATAAATATCATATTGATTATGCATTCAATACTATGCTATAAAATGATTGCAAAAAACAAAAAAAAAAATGCAAAAAATAGACCAATTTAACCTATTAAATTTATTTTCTTACCAAATAATATTACCAGGTTGTGTTCCGAAGTTATTCTTTCTCAACCTTTATCTTCGATTACATTCATATCAAAAGAACAACTAAAATAAACAAATTAAAAATAGTAAACATGTTTGAAAATTCAAAGGGAGAAAACAAAGTAATGTTATAATCAAGTAGTGATTTTTGCAAATAAAAAGTCAAAATAAATAACTTCAAGTAATATAATACTCCCTCCGGAGCTAAATACAAGGGAAGAATCTTTTTTTAGGTTCATTGAATAATTAATGTATGTGGACTACAATATAGACTAAATACATCATTTATTCAATGAACATAAAAATAGAATCTTCTCTTATATTAAGGACCGGAGGGAGTATATGAGAAACGAAGAGGCCAACAAAATTACACTAAGAAGTTAAGTTTCTAGTGATAAAATTATCATCTGAATCAGTCAAATTATCAACAATTTTAAATATCGTAACATGTAGTAAGCATACACCAAAAAACTGATCCTAACCGCAAGGCCTATTAAATTTCTAAAAATGAAAATGAAAATAAAAAAAAATAAAAAAAAAAATAATAATAATAATAATGAAAAAGAATGACCGTCAATAAAGGAACCGTTAATATTGAAAAGAAATTGCTATCAGAAATGAAACTGCTAGGGCATTTGTGGCTTTCAAAAAAATACTTTAGTACGGTATATCAATTTTAGAAGCAACAATATTTCAATCAAAATGGAAGTGGCTTAGTGGTGAAAGATGTAATATGTAGCCATATGGTACCTAGTTCAAATCCTTGGAAAATCTTTTTTCTCAAAAAAAATATTTAACCCGCCAAAATGGGCGGGATTAGGGTTAATCAAGTTACTTGCAACACTGTTTAACATTTAGATATATAAAGATTATCAATCTTGTGAGATATGATTGGATGTTAGTGTAATTTGTTTTCGCACAATTTTGATAAAGAAAACTATGCTTCAATAGATTATTTGAAAGAAAAATCAATTTGATTTTGCAATTTCCAATTTTATAATTTAGATCATAATAATTTTTGTTAAAAATTATTTATGATTATATTGTTAAAAACAAAAAAACTGTCAATTATATTTTTCAACATGTAGCCTCTGGGGTCCTACTTGATTATGTCAATTGCAATTTGAACAAATTTTCCTCCACAGATTTTTTAGAAGATTGATAAAAAAAAAAAAAAAAATAGAATGGTTTAAAATATCTTTTACGATTCTATTGATAGTCTTGTATTCAAACTGAGATTGTGATTAAGAAAAAGTAATTCTCATTTAGTGGGAACCACTGTTGAATAGAATAAGCTAGGTTGAAGGAGGTCATATTATTAGCCCAAGCCATTTATGAACGGAAGTAAATGGTGACCAGTTCTGTTGGGTTTGTGACCTACCGTAATAAATAACGTCAATGTTTTGATTGCCGTGATAATGTGCATCACGGTTGATTGCAAGCAAAATCATTGGTTTGTTAATTTTAAACCAAGTCATTATGGACCCGTTTGGTGGTCAAATGTGATCCACATAGAATATCATATGATATGGACAGTTTTTTTTTTTTTAGTGGATAGGTAAAAAAATTGTTGACAAAGTGAATAGGTAATTTTGTCTTCAAAATTGCAAGGACCAATCAATTACGTCCTTTAATTTGTCAAAATAGTTAATTAGTCTTTGAATTTGTTAAATGTCAATGAATTTTGTCCTTCCATCAAGTTGGCTCGTTAATGGTGTTGACATGGAATGTGAACCATTCACATGGTGTGCCATGTCATATGCCACACAACAAGTAGTAATATGAATGAAAGTGAAAAAAAAAATTCCAAGGACGAATTTGATTGAAATTTACGAAAACATTGTTTTCTTCATGGCCATTGTAAAACATCCATTTCTTCCCCAATTCTATAAACTTGAAACCCTGAATTTTGAATATCTCATTTACAGTCCAAAATCCCCAAAATTTCTTTCATTAATTAACAACTATTTCTTCCTCAATTCTAAAAACTTCAAACCCTAATTTTTTTTGCTCTCATTTACAATCCAAAATTTCTTCAATAAAACTTGTTCAGATTGAATTCAAAATGATGGGTGGTGGTCGTATGGGAAAAAACAGCTATCAAACTTGGGCTTCATCTTCAAGCATCATATTTAATGGTGATGTCTTAATGCTTGAATGTTGGTGTCCAATAATATGTGCCGTAAGAAAGTCAATTCTCTCAAAAAACCTAAGAAGGGCTTTCTATGCTTGTCCTTTGTCAAAAGTTTATTTAACAATGGTTATGTGTTGTTTAATGTTATGCATTTTTATTGTTTATTGATTTTGATTTTTCTTTGTGCACGATGATGATGATAATTGTAAAAATTTTGTTTGGGTTGATGAAGCCAAAGAACTAGGATACTTTAAAAACAATGAAATTGGTGTTGATCAGGGAAGAAAGGCAAGATTGATGGAGAAGGTTCAGTCTATGGTTAAGTCTAAGGAAAATGACAATGAAGAGATTTCGAGGGCAAGGTTGATCGACAAAGTTGATTGTGTAGGAAATGAGCTTCGATTGATTAAGTATTTGATAGGCTTAATTTGCTCATTTGAATTTTTTAACATGTAAGGTATTGTACTAGGCGTGTGTAATACGCTCAATGAAAAGAGGTTGAAGAAGAATATAACTTTTATGTGATAATAATATAAGCAAATTAGTCCCTCAATTATTTTGAAAACATCAAATTGATCCCTTCATTATATGAAAAATTATCAAATAAGTCCTTGACTTATTTATTTAGTTATCAAATTGATCATTGGTGGATATATGTACAAAACAAAGTAAAAAGTAAAGAGACATAATTGGAGTGCATAATATTCAACTTGTTTCATAATTTAGTCATTGTATTACAGGTGCTCACATATCCAAACTAATGGTTCCTAACCACCCTTAATAAAGTCGTAATGGTGAACATAAACTTAAGGCGACCGTTGCAAAACAAGTGCAGAAATATTACCTATCTAAAAGCAACCCAACTATGGGCATTAATAAGTCATAAGTCATAAAAGAAAGTTCATTAATATTACATCGCCAAAAGTAACCCAACTAGGGGAACATCTAAGCTAGCAACCAGAATGAGTTTTGATAGTGATCTCATCATTCCTCTATGGAAGTTTGTGTCCTGCCTCACCATCAAATTAATGGGTTTCTAAGCATGGTCCATGTTTCAAATTTACTTCCTAGAAATGCACTTTGTGTGAAATCTACTAGTTATATTGTTATAATAATTCATGGATGAAACTTCATTTCAAACATGTAAAAGGTAATAAATAACAATTCTTGTAGTTTTTAACATCAATATCAGGGATCAATTTGATAGTTAAGATAAAGGCTTATTCAATCACCCGGTCCCTTAATTTAATTGATTGTCTCAATTTGGTACCCTAACTATAATTTGTACCAATTTGGTCCCTTATGTTTTGCTTTTTTACTAGTTTTAGTCCTTTTTGTTAGTTTCTCTCAAAAAAAACGTTTAACAGAAAGGACTAAAACTAGTAACGGAGCATAACATAAGGGACCAAATTGGTACATAAGTTAACGTTTTTTTGAGAGAAACTAACAGAAAGGACTAAAACTAGTAACAGAGCAAAACATAGGGGACCAAATTGGTACAAAGTATAGTTAATGGACCAAATTGAGACAATCAATTAAGTTAAGGGACCGAGTGATTGAATAAGCCTAAGATAAATAATTCATGGATTGATTTGATAGAGAGTTACATAATTCTGGGACCATCTTGATTTTTAATGAATAATCCAGGGATCAATTTGACAATGTAACAATTTGTAATGACTTCATTTAAAAAAAAGTCCAAAAAAATGTAAAATTTTCGATCAATTTCGTCCCTGAATATGTGACATATGATTTCTGAATCCACGTCAGCGCTTAACGTCACAGGTCATCACCGTTAAGGGTGAGACTTGACGGAGGGACGAAATTGATCGACATTTGTAAAATTCAGGGACGTTTTAGCGATTTTGAATAATTTGAGGACAAAATTGATCGATGCGTGCAAATTGAAAGAGAAAAATGCTTATTCAATCTATTTTTTCTCATAAATATATGGTATTGACAAAATATAGCACTTATTATCAAACTAATTGAATCCAAGTGATTAATGAGTTTTAATTAAAAATATAGCACTTATTATCAAACTAATTGAATCCAAGTAATTGCTCCAGTATCCTTGATACATGATCGATGATATTAAAAATAAGAAACTTATTGTATCATGTAGTATTTGACTATCAAACGGATTCATAATAACTTGAGTTTGTCTGATGGTGTTGGTTGAGACTTTGGAGTCCACTTCTCTTATGTCTCAGACTAAACTCTCCCCAATACCAATTTTGGTGAGTTAGTATGGTTTCTTAAAAAAAAATCATTTGTTACAAAAATCATATAAAATTATTACATATATTATTTATTAAATAAACAATGTCAATATTGATTATATATATGTAGTGATTCTAAATAAAGATATGATATATATTCTATGCAAATAATGCTAAATGTTTACTTTGTATCAAAATATTTTTTATTATCGATTCGAGACTTATGAATTGTCAAACTGTTCAAGTTCAAATTGTTTTTTTTTACAAAAGTTCAAATTGTTTTAAGTTAGGATTTCAAACGGTTGATTGTAATGGTAACAAAAGTGCAATAAAAATAACATAAAAATATCATATTAAAAGTTATGCTTGGATTGATTTTCGTCAACTAATCTTCTAAAGTTTTTCCTTAATAGATTATACACTCTAATATTCCAAGCTTGAATCTTGAAGTAATGGCGGTCCACCTTCGTTCTTCAGCATTCTCCCTTGTTCCTATGTGTTTTTGCAACTTATAGAGTATAGTAAGATCTCCAAAAATTGCAGAAGTGTAAATTCGATTAACGGCTTGAAGCTTGCTAAGCGAATTGGCATTTCTTCACTTGTGGATTTCTGCTAGCTCAACATCGAGTCTCTAGACCACCTTAATATTTCCTTTGTGAATTATAAGTCGATAAGCGAATTTCTCGGTCCATAAATTCCCAAAGTCTCTGACTTGCTTGCTTCCATATCCCTCATGGCTCACTAAGAGTGTGTTTAGATGAGGTAATTGGAAAATTTTAAAGAATTTAAAATTTTAGGTAATTCAAATGATTCAATTAAATTGTCTTCATTTCTAAATATTCTTGTTTGGATGGAGTAATAAAAGAATTCACTGTCATTGTTTTTGGGTAATTTTTATAAATTTTAAATTTTTGGGCCAAATTTGGAAATTGAAATAGGGGTCAATTTGCAAATTTTGAGGGGTCAATTTGTAATTTATGAAAAAATTAGGGATCAAATTGCAATTTTCTGAAATGTTTTGGGGTAAATTTGAAATTTTTGAAAAATTTGAGGACCAAAATGTAAAATTTGAAAAAAATATAAGAATAAAGAAATTACAGTTTTTTAGCTTTTTGATGTTATTTGAAATTCTCTAAATTTAACTTAAACAAAATACTTCATAAATTTTCATCATTTTAAAAATTCTTCGAATTATCATCAAAACAATGGAATTCACCTAAAAGTATTTGAATTCTATCAAAACATTACATTACCTCAAAACATTTCCTCATACAAAGAGATTCTAAGAGAATTTTCCTTTTTTAACCTTCAAACTTCATGACTTGCTCACTCTCATATTGTGGTGGGTTTGTTGAGCAAGTGTTTGTGTGCACCACTTATTTGTTTCTTTTAATTTCATGTATCTTTTGAGCTTTTAATACTTAGTCAAACACGGGAGATAGGTCATAAAATTGATTCATATACTTGAAACCTAACTAGTTGATATATTTATGATAAATTGGGAGATTTTCATTAGATTACTTGATACACAAGTTAATAAGTGCCCTAATTAAATAGGTGCAACCAAGTAAATTTGGCACTCAAGTAAGATGACATAAGCTCCCGACTAACTCTGAAAAAGCCAATTGTTTATTGACCTTTGATCTAGAACCCGACTCAAAAACTCTAGCCGCATCCACCTATTTTTTTCAATGAGGATATACCACAACAAGTAACTAATGTCAAACTTGAAGAAAGAGGTGAGTCTCTTTGAAATGATGTTATGGAAAATTAGAAGTAAAAGTTAAATTTGATCTCTGGAATCTGACAAACATACCATCTTTATATAGTTCATAGTTCTTTCCTAGTTTGCAAATATTTGAAGCCATAACTTCCTTGACCCAATTTCCTTTAATTAGCCTTGCATAACTTGAAAGGGATTGCCAAGATAATTGTTAATGGTGTATCTATCGAACCATATTCGTTTTACTCTCACCGAACCATATTCGTTTTACTCTCACCTAAGAGACTTATAAAATTGGTTTCTCTTAACGGGATACACATTAACATAGACTTCCCCTACAATTTCTTAGTTGAGGTTACGTTCTAGTTCATCTAGGTGTCCTTGATCATTCTCAAGTGAATTCCTAGATTTTTGAAAGAAAAGACTCTCTTAGAAAATATCTTTATGTTCTTAAGTTGTTTTTATCTCATCTCATTCTCATGGTTGAAGGAAAGCTTATAAGAATTGTTTGGTACTACCTATATCAACAAGATGCATCTTCTTTTCGGTAGCTCAAACCATAAGAACTCCACAGTTAAGCATGTTTGACTTTGAGCAATTTTGGGATGGGTAACCTTCTGGGAAGTTTTCCGGAAAGCGTGTGATGCGGGGACAAAACACACTGAAAAGACTCGCGTTGGTTAGTGGAGTCAGTCGACAATTCTGAAAGCGGCTTGGGATGTTACAAGGGGGTTCCAACAAACATGAGGGGCCATATGATGCTTACTAGTGGTACCAAAAGCATAAACCATAGAGGCATGATAAGAGATTATACTTTCGACAGAATTCCAAGTATCTTTCTGCACATTTTGGAAAATCTATTCGTTTCTATTTCTCCAAATTTCAAAACAAGTTACTATGAACTTAGTACCTGCATTCATTGTAGCATGATATTTAAACCAAAGCTAACAATTATGCATGTAAAAATTGTTAGGATAGGTAGAATAAACATACATCCAAATAGACATTCCTCTAGGGCAATCCCGTAGAGTATGCAAATCGCTCTCAAGAGCAGCACCACATCTATGACAAGAAGTATTGGAGGTGAGGTGACGTGAGACTCTAAATGAATTGGTAGGAAGACTATCATGCATCACTAACCAACAAAATTGCCCTAGATTTTCAGCAATTGGTAACCGCCAAATCCAACTTCAGGTAGTATTGGACCCCACTTGTTGATCTAAATTTTGATCCAACCATTTATAACCATGATTGGCCGAGTATATACCATTGGGGGAGCCACTCTAAATGAGTTTATCATCGTCGTCACTATCAATCGTAATGCTACGAGTACGATCTTGGTAAAACGAAGGAAGTTGAGTGTAGAGTTTGTTGAAGTGTTGAACCTCATTTTCAAACAAATCACAAAGACGAAGGTTTGTGTCACTAATTAATGTCTACATATGGCACAACATTGTAAAGGTAGACACTATCTATCTATCTATCTATCATAACAAACAAATATATGTCCTTTCCCAACACTACATATAAAACATGGCCCTAATATTTCCATCGCCTTCAAAATAGCACGCCATATGCAAGAATCGCCAAGCTTAAGAGAATAATGCAAAATATGGGTATTAGACATGTATTTGTTCCTTAACATCTGAACCAGAGCTTATGTGGTTGGTGAAAAATGTCCCATATGTGTGTACCAAGTAGAGAAATGTTTGAGTTCCTGGCTATACAAATGCCTAAACCACCTTGAGATTTGGGCTTAGTCAAGTTCTTCCAATTCACCCAATGACAAGAGTTTCTTCCCCATATAAAGGAACGCACCATGTCATCAATATTATCACAAATACCATAACAATAAGCAACTTTTACGTTATGTTACACGGTCATAAGCAATTTTCTAAACCATATTGGGGAAATCAACCATCAAATTAGTTAATAAGCAATTTTCCAAACAATAAGCAATTTTAATTCAATAAGCAATTTTCTAAACAATAAGCAATTTTTAGAACACATCCATCGAAATTATATGCGAAATTGGGAAAATCAATATTGGGGAAATCAAAATATGGGATTAAATTTTTTTAATATGGTTTTTGTCGACTTACCCAAAACGTGTTTGTAAAAAGTTAATATTTTTATGCTATACTATTGCATTGAGGAAGAGCCGCAGAGTTTTGGTTTTTGTGTTATGGTTTATGAGTTTGACTTTTTGTTTTGTGTTACGGGGAAACGAGAGAGAAGAATATAGGGGTTATGTTATGGTTTCTTTGTTATGAGAGGTGTTGTGAAATGAGGGAGAAGAATTGAGAAGAGGAGAGGTGTGGAGAGCGAAAGAACTGAGAAGAGGAGCAAGCCGGATAAATGTGAAGAGAGAGTGTTGTTGTTTTCTGCGTTTGGAAAAAAGGGTAATAATCTAGTGTAATGTAGCCACACCATGCTTTATGGTGTGCCGCCCCTGCTAACTTGTTAAAGAGTTAAAAATGAAATTAAAAGAGAAGTTTTATATAGGAAGATAAATATTCAAACTTTCGACATATTGAATACATGATTTCTAAGATTAAATTTATGCATTTAGCTTCTTAACATGTGTACTAAGGCCATAAATTATCATTTCTCATAAATAATTAAATGGGCGTTATTTCCACTCTTTTATCAAAAATATTAAATTTCGACTTAAATCAGTACTTTTTAGAGATATTTTAGTATCCATCAAGAAATAACTTGACTTTTTAATTCAAAGAAACTCAAGTGACATTTAAAGTTTCTGAAAAACATAAAAGAGACTTATGGTATTTGAAGGGAAAAAAACCGAGATAAATTAGTTTCTAATCGTTTTTTGGAATAAGATCATGATAAACAGTGATATTCAATTTCACATTAAAATGATTTAAGAAATATCGACCAAAGTACATCTTTTTTGTCAGGTAGTTAAGTTGCTAGAAATACAATTTTGGGTGAATAAAAGAGATGTCTAAAGTTCGAACCCAACCTCTATATATTTTATGCAATATTATTTATTAATTAAGTTAAACTCACGAAGACTTATATACCTCTTATTATGGCTTAAAGTAGTCATCGACAACAGCCTACTGTGCCCAATAATATAATTGGACCCAATGATCACATACATGCATAATACCTTGGTATTGGGCGCTTAATTATAGCAAAAATTTATTTTCGCGAAAGTTGTCATGGAACATGTTGACTACAACATGTGCGAATTAAAGCATATTCATACATTCCATTATATTGAAAAGAACCAGTACTTAACAATACCAGAAAAACGAAAGAGATGGTGAAAAGAACGAACTAACAACATTCAATCAATGGAAAAGTTTTCTTGCATAAGCACTCATAAAAAAAAAAGCCACAATATATCTAAATATAACCAATGCAAAGGCTAGTGGTATATATGTCTAAACAATGATACGTGTCTTTCAAAAATAATTAAGTTATAATGATTGAAAGTAGACGGAAGAAAACAAGCTAATCACATGTTTCAACAACTAGTGATAAAATTCAATTCTAACGATATGATTGGACAAAAAAAATAGTAAAAATCAACATTTATTTTTCTTCTAAGTTCTAACCACTCCCTTTTTTTCTCTTGACCTTTTGGTTCGTAGGATTTGTACATTAAGTAGATAAAAATGTTTAATATGATACTTAAGTCATGAGATTGTCTCATATAATGGGTTAATTTATCATAATCACTTGAGTTCAATCAATCAATATTAGTTAATTTATCATAAAATTTTATTTTAAAAAAACATATAGTTTAAGCTTTCAATATTTTTTATTATTGATAATATATATAATCTAATAATAAGGATACAATTACACAACAAGTTAAAAAACATGAGTCGTGATTTCTTGCTATAGTTATGATCATGGTACATGCAGGTCCAACAATGTAATAACTTCCTGCTTGAACAAACTTGGTTAAATTCCAAATCTTGACAATGGGTTGTAATTTGCAAATTGTGATCTTTACACACACATGTATATATACTGTAACATTTACATATTGTACATTTTTGGCATGTGTGTTGTAAATTAAAAAAACAAATTACAGCTCTGATGATGTAAATATGAATAAGGGAACCCACCCCAATAATATTCTTTCCTTAAAAGTTGAATAGAAAAATGTAAAGAATAACTGTAGAGAGACACTGCAGACAAGGGAATCACTGAGGAAATGGAGGAGTGTGGTTGTCACTTTTGAAGTTGCTGAGATGGGAGGGAAAATAAAAACATATAGATATATGATATATGCATATGCACTCATTAAATACGTTACAATTTATATTATGTTGATTGAATTAATATTTACAGGACCCATATGAGAAAAAAGTTTTACATGTAGACAAAAGGTTTACTTCACATGGGGTATGCATGTGATGTGAATGTACACTTACATTTTTTTGTCTACCATGTGGAATGGATTAACCCTTACATTTTTATCTGTCACCAGCTAAGCAATCCACCAATCTTATTATTCTTTTTTTGCCTCCCACCCTAGTTCCCTCTCTTTCTTTTATTCCTTTCCTAAGTCCTCACATCTTGTCCAAGTTAATTTGAAATCTCACAAATGCACATACATGCACCACTAAAAGATATAAATTAATTTAACAAAGGCAAATTTTATGTGGCTCACCACATTAAAGGGTATTATTGATGTAGGTAGCTCCGTTTTCTTAGAATCATTTGTTAGAGTAAATTTATATCCTCCACGTGAAATATAGAGATTAATCTTTCGAATTTTTTACGTTTTAAATTAAAGACAAACTCTCCCTAAAAAAATGTATGTTCCAAATAAATATTGATGCTATATACTACTATGAAAAAAAAATACCCCACCCATTTCAAAATATGAGTTTTTTCCGATAAACTATTTATCTCAATTTTATGAAATCTCTTTAAAATTATGTTTTGGCAATGCATATAAGGATAGTTTGGGTAAAGTGATAGAAATTGCAGACAATTTTTATATTTTCAATGAATTCATCTATTTTCTTGTTCCTATTAAAAATATTAATCGATTTTCTTGATAGGAGAATTTTGGCTAAATTTTTTATATTTTAAAAAGCTTCAACGAAATATTTAAATATATTATTGGCCCCTATAAAAATTCTCTCTTTTTAGTCTCCTTAAAAATACTCTTCGATTTTTGGTCCTCCAAAAGTTTTACATTACCACTATTTGTCCATGATTTCTCATTGATTTTCTCTCATCTTTCTCTCTAGCTATTATTTTCCCATAGATTTTGTTTGGAGGTTTGGAGGGAAAGATGAGAGAATTTTGAGAATCAAGGAACGAGTAGAGGGAGGGGGAATGATACTGGCATGATATTTTATTTCTGTTCATTGGACTAAAATCTTTAACATGGGGGAATAAAAATAATACCTCAGGAGAGCTTTGTAAGATTTTGGAATTCAATACATGTCCTTAATTAAGCTCTCTAGTATTTTTAACTTACTCTATTAAAAATGTATTGTCCCAAATAAGCGAGGGAATCCCCTATATTTCTCTTACTATCCTTCCCTTAAAGTCCTCCCCTTTTACGCCTCAACCCTCAAACAAAACTTTAAGAGCGTACTTAGATGCATGGAGTAGGTCCAAAATTCTAGAGTAATAAATTTTTTAGATAATTTAAATGTTTCAATTGAGTTTTCTTCATTTTTTTGTTTGGATATAATGATAATAATAATCTTCATTCTTAAATTTTGTTGGGCTATTTTTATGAAATTTCAAAAAACTATGAGAACTGTTTCAAAACATGGAAAATAGAAAACAATTCGAAATTTTGAAAAATTAAAAGGATCAATTCGAAATTTTTTAAAGTTTCAGCGACCAATTTTTTATTTTTTGACAATTTATAGGGACTAACTTGTAAAATTCAAAAACATAAGGACCAATTTGCAAAATTTAAGAGGATTAAAAGTACTAATTTTAATTTTTAGGCGGCGTTTGAAATTTCTAAATTTTGCTTTGACAAAATGTATCATAAATTTTTAGATGGTATATTCAAACTTTTTAAGTTTTATTTAAAAATTTCATCAAATTTATCTTCATAACAATGAACTTTACATAGAAGAGTTAGAATTACTCTCTAAAATTACACTATCTCGAAAAAATTCTCACATGCAAACACACTCTGCACAATTTGAAATCTAATTCTTGCTCTGTCTCAACATAATGAGATATCATATTCATATTAGTTTTACACTCAAAAGTTTTAAGTAAATTATTATAGAATTTTGCAACTTGACAAAATTAGTGAAGTATAATGATTTAGTAGATGCAGATGATATTAACTTTTAGGTACGTAGAATAATCAGAAGAAAAACAAACCTATTTTAAAATACTTTTCATATGCAAAAATAACACTTAGTGTGATCTGAATGAAGAAGTATACATTCAGTAAATTTTGGAGCTTAAGAAACAGTCTATAGAGTAAATAATAACATGCAAAAGGTAAGAAGATTAAATTGCAAGCAATCATAGCCATGTGCAAACAATTTTATTTTATAAATATGGTGCTACAAGTCCATCTTTATCACAGCTCTTACTCTCTTTTTTTGACAAAGTATCACGCACAGCTCAATTACTTATAAGCTAGTACAACTATACAGTAAAATTATTCCATCACGTCTTGTGCAGTAGATTCATTGGAACGTGGAACCATGTGCACATTGCACGTAGGGTTATACTATATCTTACATTAACGATCCCAATGCTACTTATAAATAATTATTACTACTATTTCTATTATTGTCACGGGTAATTAAGCAATCCACGCCACTTCTAAACACGTTGCTAACCCTAATTTAGAACGACATTAATATGAAGAAGGTCGTTATAATGGGGCCCACATTGGGGCCCATAGAATGAAAGCACTCAAAAAGCCCATATTGAGCAAGGAAGGGTGGTGGGGCCATGTGACCACAAACAACAATTTACAATAGGGACATAGAAGAAAAGAAATTAAAAGAAGAGTACTACGTAACAAATTATTAAACACATCTTTCTCACGTCCACTTCTTAGCTTTTCATTTCTTTTTTTCTAACTTAATGGCTTAAATTATTTTTGTTTTAACTTTTTCTTAACCTTCTTTTTTCACCCATCCACTTCTTTCAAATGGATAATTGGATAAGCATGTGCAAGTGGACTTTATATAAGCGTGTTTGGCAATTCTTTCTTCCTTTTCATCCTAACGGACCACAATGGAAAATAACACTACAAACTCAAATAATAGGTAGACCAATCATAGCTATTTGTATCTACTAGTATTAATTAAGCACCAAAGTTAAAGATGTCAAACATTGATCTAAAATGGGGTGGTCCTAATGGAGTAATGGTAACTAGCTCAAGTTTGTTAGACATAAATTCAAGAATTTGATTTTTCATTTGTACTTATTGAAATTCATCGGTTGAAATAGTCAACCCTAAAGTTTCTTAAGTGAAAAGATTAATCATCTTTTTTTTTTCGGGTTCGAACCCTGGATCTTGCATATATCATACATTGTCCATACCAACTGAGTTAAGCTCGCGAAGACAGATTAATTATCTCTTATACGCACTGCGCATAGGATACTCCAAAAATATATTCAAATGAAGTATTAGAAATTTTAGAGAAATTAAAATTTTAAGCAGCTTAAATTGTTTTAATTGAATTCCCTTCTTTTTTAGTTTAGTAATTTTATTATTCATTCAAAAAAAAAAATAGTTCCTAATTTTAATTTTTTACCCAATTGACAATGTGTAAATTCTTACGCATTATTGTATAAAGTAAGGAGTAATGTCAAATTTGGACCAATGTGTAAGAATTTATAATTAATAGGACCCAATTGACAAAATTTGAAAAGTATAAGAACCCACCTTCAAAATTCAAAAACTAAATAGGAAATAATGTGTAAATTTTTACACATTATTGTATAAAGTAAGGAGTAATGTCAAATTCTTACTTTTTAGATGGTATTTGAAATTCTTTGAATTTAGTTTTGACAAAACATTTCATAGAATCCTTCATTTTAAAAATTCAGAAATACTCCAATAGCAGCAAACTAAAAGTAAAAGGTGTCCCTATTTTTGGGCCATGTCTAACTTTAGTGCCGCCATTGCTAGTGTGATCCTTAATTATTTTATCCTTAGTCATGAATTGATAAGTTAGTGGAGGTGCATAAATGAATGACTGAAATTGTTCTCTTCGTAATACTACGAGTTTTAGTAATCCCTATTATGTGGGCTCTGGCATTAAATCAGTATCACCTAGAAGAATTAAGTTGATTTCGGTTTGGGACCAAATGGAACAATCCTCTTCGAACTATATTGACTTCATGACCTAGTAAACTATTCAATAAGTCAGTCTGACATGATATAATCTCTTCCATCTTGTTGGGTCTCATGGTCTGACCTTTTTATGCCGGATCATATGTACTCATAGTTATATTCAAATTTATACTTGTAACAAAAAATATCGTTGCTTAGTTGAAACTTTATAACAACAAAACAGTTGGGTCATTGAATTTTTCTTTTTAGATGACTTAAGTCATTGAATTTGTGTGTATATAACAAAGTTTAAAAAGGAACTTTTTATACTTATACCAGTAAATTATTTTCTCTTTTGAATCTTTAACAAATGTCATAAGTACATTTGATAGCATGATTTTATATAGGACTAGTATATCTTTTATGTATTCGTTCAAATGTCCTGTTTTCTTAATAAATATTCTGGAGTCAGAAGGGTGAACAAATCAAATCAACTGTTGTTTGTCTAGGAAGAAGAAGAACGTGAATTTGTAATTTGAAAACGGACTTTTTTCCTTGGAAAAAAAAACAAGACTTTTTTTCTTTTTTGACTCTAAAAAAAGGACTTTTTTCTGATATAGGAGTACCACGTTCTGAGTTTCAATTATTGGTAAAGACAACGGTATTCAGCAATGACTAGTGTAATGACAAATGTCATTTTGCGATCAAAATATGGGAAAAATGTCAATGAAAAGAAATGTGAATTTGTACTTTGGTAAACGAGAGGTAAAAAATAAACTCTAATAAAAACGTCAATGACTGCTTGTCGGTTGTCACTCATTGCCATAGACTGATTAGCAAAAGTTTGCATTATTTATAGAATCATATGAAAATTACTCTTCTTACAAAAATTCACTATATCATCGGTAGTTATCCAGCAGCAATTAACTGTCATTCCATATTTTTTAACGACAGCTATCGCTGACACTTTTAAGATATGTTCAATCACTTTTTAAGTTAGTTCAACCGATCTCTAAAGCGTCAGCGACAATTAACTACCGCTGAAAAATGTCGAGTGACAGTTAATTGTCGTTGATGTAGGGAATGAGCAATTTCATAAGTAAGAAGAGAAATTTCTGAATCCTATTTGCAGATTTTAAACACAAGTTCAATAAAAAAAATAGTAAGCCCAAGTTCAAAATGACAATTTATCAATTTCATGAGTGAATTTCTTTTTACCCTCAATTACTCATGCACCCTATTTTTCGGATCTTAAAATCCTAAAAAATCAGGGTTTTTTTTTGCCCATATTACCCCCTCCTAACATAAAATCCAAAAATTATATAAGGTGGTCATTTCATAAATAAACAAATCTGGATTGTTGACCAAAGAGGAGTTAGCAACCGCAATACAAGTAGAATGTTTGTCTAGACTAAGCACTAGTTTACTTGTACGGTAAGATAACTCTCCACCATGCGAAAAATTTGAAGCTCGGATTTGTAGCTTCTGCCTCGCTATACATATGCGAGAAAATGGCAGTGTGCCGCAAATTCAAACATACTATAATATAATTAAGAAGATCTTCTAAGGAGGGTAAATGGGGGTATATTATGAGCTACAACTATTTACACCCCCTACATTCAAATTTAAAATTAAAGGATAATCTGTCATGCCATCTAGTTTTAAAGTAAAATTTGTGCACTTTTGTTACACCTTGTAATCTCTGCTATTGACCATATACAAGGAAAGGAAAAAATAAAATTTTAATTTGCTACATAAGGGAAGAAGCTTTTAATTCCCAATTAAACATTTTCCATCACCTTGCGAATTTATACTGAATGTTCACAATAAGATGAGCACAGGATATATACTCCAAGAGACAGAGCATGCCATTGGTATACAAGAAGTATCAATACACCTTATTTTTTTCAATCCACAAAACTCGAACTCGAGACTTTGCTTAATAGATTTGAGTCCAGTTCCAGTCGGGCCAACGCAATGTTGGTATCAATACACCCTTTATGATATTATATTAAATGGATTTTACGATGCATAGACCAACAGAATGAATATGTCTCTGATAAATTCACAGAAACATCTAGCAGACAAAAAAAGGACTTCAATAAACACACTCATCAAATCCAGTACAAGCAATTTCTGCAACAATGTTTAAGCATCTCAATTATGCACAAAGGTGTAACCTTCTGGGACAATATATCCACTTTTGTCAGCCAATAATCGTAGACTTACAAAGTACAGGCATAAGCCAGTGTCTTCATTGTAAAATATATGTCAGGTTTATTTCTGGTACCAAATGCATGGACTGTTCTACGGAAAAAAATTCCTGAATAACGAGAACCATTAGGGTCTATTTGGGAGGGAGGCTTTTGAGAGGAGAGCTAAGCCTGTATTTTGAAAAATATTTGATATTTTTATAAAATTGAAATACATGATAAATGACCATATACTACGTTAATCACACTGAATTTATTTTTAAAAACATGTCATAAGTGTCCGTAATATAAAAAACAAAAGTAAGTCCTCCCCTCCTCTCCAAAACCCTCCATCCAAACATACCCTTAATGGAGCCAAAATTATAACACAGTAGTGAAAAGTTTAGGATAAAAGTCATGATGGGTCCTTCACCTAATAATGTAAGCTTTTTAAGAACATTTGGTTCTTGACATGTGATACAAACTAGTATAGAATTCGTAAAAACTAGAATGAATTCCTCTGTTTATAGTACTGACCTGCAGGACATCAAGGATTGCACCTACCAGTGTCAAATGGCCCTAATTCTCACAAAATGACTTGAAACCCTTCTCTCAATCCCACCTGTCATTTGTCGGGAACATGCCTCATTGTACCAAAGCCTCTATCACTAAATACTAGTACTCAAGAGTTCGACCCTTGACGCGTGCCTATGCTTTTTCCATCAGTTAAGCCCAAATGGCTTTCTTATACTGGGCATTCAATGTTGTCAAATAGCGGTTATAGCAGTGCTACAGTACTATAGAAAAGGAATTTGAACAAATCTCTGGTTCCGCGGTATGTTATTTAGTACAAAGCATCGTCAAATAGCAGCTATAGATGTGCTACAGTACTCTAGCATAACATAAATTGGAAAAACGCTACTTTTTGTGATCCACGATTGACAACATTGTGGACATATTAGAGATAAAAAAGGATTTCCAAGAATCCAGCTAATCATTGACATGGTGGCCAGGAGTTTGATTCTAGCAACCCATATTTTAAAAGTACTCTTTTTAATATAATAAAATAAAATTGAAAAATTGGGCTGCGTCGAATGCATTTGGTTTCTATGAAATATAAAATAAGTGTATACTTTATTTGTATTATTAGGAACACATGACATACATGAGGAGATTAAGCATATTTAGCTATATTAACCTTCCATATGTCATTGATATGAATTGTATTTAGAGCCATTCATATATAAGAGAATGACTTGATCTAAAAGGGCATTCTGGATTTTCTCATCAGAGCTTTTCAAGAAATAATTATCTAGTATTCAAGCAGTGGTAGTCCGACATAGATGGACAGGACTCCAATTTTAGCTTACAAGGTAAAATAGAGGTACACAGAAGATTATTTGATTGACAAAAATGTTGCTATTATATGCTTTAGAAAATTCTACATCGACCTTTTTATAAGCTACAATTAATATATATAAATCGGAAAGTATGAAGCACATTAGTTCAACAAAAGTCTGTTTTCCACTTGATAAGGACATCAAAAATTTCGAGAATGAAAAATAAGCAGAATGATATAAATGAAACAGCAGACAATATATAATAATAGAAACACCGGCAACAAAACTTCAGTAAAGTAATCATTGAGTAAAACTATAACTATCCGGAGTTGCCAAAGTAACATACTCAAATGGTCCAAAGTTTCCCAATAAAATATTCATTATTTCATCTAAATAAATAAATTACATCCTACCACAAAGTTTGCAAGATTGCTGACCTAGTTAAAGCCGAGGCTCATTTCCTTTTGCTTCAGTTCTAAAGCCATTCGTTCATTTTCAAGCTTCATTCTTTCGTTTTCTAGACTCAGCTTCTCCAACTCCCGGTCCTTTTGCTTGCTAAATCTCTGCCACTTGAATCTTTGTTTCTCTAATTCCAACTTCTCAGCCTGAATTTGTAACTTTTGCTCTTCTAACTGAACTTGGCGAGAGTCAACCCATTGCTTCTGTAACCATGCTGCTCTCATGTTTTCAGATATAACTTGATTACCGTCAGACTGCCCCATTTGTCCACGCGGATACGAGCCTTTGTTGAAATAATCTTGACAATTTAAAGAATTACCAAATGTGTTAGCATGACCTTGGCCTTGGTTTTGTTTCAATTTCTTCATTGATCCACTTAACCGCCCCTCACCTCGGGAAGCACAATTGTCTTTAAAAGCATCGTGTTCATCGGTTTCTGCATCTTGCTCGTCTTCATCATGATCATCAAGCTGGGATCTTCTGATATCATCGTTATCATGGTCATCCCTATTACGGAGAGCTAACTGCATCGAAGATTGCAATGCAGGATCATGCGGCAAATGCAGCCTATTACAATTATGGTAAGAACACATCTCTTCATAGAACAATTGTTTTGAGCTTAATATTTTTCGAACTTCGTCCTTTTCTTTCTCGGAAAGATAATAAATTCCATCCAAAAGCACAGGATTTTCCACAACCTCACAAGAAGTTCCCCTCCCTAACATATCATTAAGCTTTTTATACCTTTTATTAAGATCATTGAACTTATCCTCACATTGCTGCGGCGAAACATGACAACCTCTTTCAGCCATGACTTTCGACACACATCTCCACTTACCCTTCTTCTGCAAAACCGCAAATTTCCTTCTTCCACTTCCACCAACACCATCAGAAGTTCTATCCTCACCGATATAAGAAACAGCTGTAATCATAAGCCTCACCATATTATCAGTCCACTTCACACGCTGCCAAGGCGACGACGGTCCCTTTTTACCTCTACTCCCTTCATGTTGACCATCAAAACCATCCTCCATAAAACTAGGCTCATCTTCCTCACTTGTACAATTTTTCCCCCTCTCCCCCTTACCATAATCTGTCATTGAAATACTCTGATCACAGCTCTGCAAAGGTCCCATTGTGAGTGGAAAACCATCTTGCACCGATGAATGTAGCGACAACCCTTGACGCGGGTTAGCTTGATGTTGGTGAATGGTATGAGGATGGTGTGCTTGATGATGAACCTGAATTGATCCAGGTAAATCAAAGCTACCAAAAGAATTACCACCAACACCACCTTGAATCATTCCTCCTTGTGACAAATTCACATCCATTTTTTCTCATAAACAATACAACAACCCAGATCAAACTAATAAACCCATCATACAAAAAATCCTATTTTTCAAACCCCCAATTAACTTTTTTCACCTAATCTATAAGCAAAACTAGCCACCAATCTAACCAGAACAAAAAATCATCATTTCAAACAGACCAATATGATACCTCTAATTCAATGATGGAAAATGATTAAAGGAACAAACTTTCACATGACAAGAGAGGGATAAAGTTCAAAGATAATACCCCAGAAGCATTACAAAAGGAAAATGTCCAAAGGGTCATTAGAAAACTGAAAATAAAACCTTCTTCAATGGAAGATAAAGCTACTTATCTGGTGGAAAAGTTCCAAGAATTGGTGGCTGAGAAGCCGGAAAAAAGGAGCTTTTTGGGAAGGAATCCAGAGGTGAGAATCACGACATAGCATAGGAGAGAGGAGTTGTGTTAAAAGGCTCTGAAAACTGAACAGAATCCCGGTAAAAAGGAGAACATGCGCTCGGCTAGGTTTTGCAAGGCTAAGTTTAATCTAAGTACGAGGTAATGTCTTAAGAGTATCTATTTAAATGAAATTTGATCGACCAAGATATAAAGTAGATTGGTCATCGATACATGTTGATCGGTCTGACCAATTTCCATCTCTATATCTCGTTGACGGGATAGAGAAGATTTTTATTTCTCTTTTTGTTAGCATTTTCTACTTTTTTTAAAAAAAATTATGAATTTTACTAAAATTAAATATTTATTTGTTTTTGGTCAAAGAAATAGAGTAGAGTTTATTTTTTCAAAGATTTAAAAAATATATAGTAATTATTTTGTGTTTATTTATTTTGATGAAAAATGTCCTTTTAAAGATGATTATTAGAAAAAGTTCACTCAATTGTATTCTTTTCAATAACTTTGATTTTTTCCTTCAAAATTATATTCTTTAAAAATAAATATGTATAATAAATAGAGGAAAAATCCTGAAAATACTTGCATTAAATAAATTCATTTTCTTAAAAAATTATTAACAAAAGTATGAATAAAGTCAATATCAGAAAAGTTGTCCAATTTGATTTATAATTATAATAATAATCAAGTTTATAATTAATCAATTCAAACTTTTTAATAATTAATATTTTTAACAAAAAAATTAATATTTTTATAAGACTTAATTTTAAATTAATAGTCCTTTTTGTATTTTCAAAATGCACTTTAGTTCATAAAAGTCAAAATTAAAATGCGTACGGAAAATGCAAACATAGATTATCGATTTATTTGCACAAAGTGTGTGTGTATAGACAGACACACACATTGTGTAACCAAAGAAGAAGAAAAAAAGGCACACACATTGACATTTTGATAGTATGATAAAATAAAAAGCTGTGCTAAACTATTCAATAGCAATGGTGTTTATTTGTAGACATTGAAATTTTGTCAATTACATTTAGTTTTTTTTGTTTATTTTTATCACAGTACGTGTTTTTTTTTTTTGTGTGTGACCACACTATGTATTTAACATTAGACCATTGATTTTAAATATTCGCTATTTTTTATATAATGACGAGTTACAAGTATTAATTAAAAATAGCTTGTTTTTGTGAGCTTAACTCAGTTGGTAGAGACAATGTATAATATATACAAGATTTGGGGTTCAAACCTCGGTCACCACAAAAATTATCCTAACATGGAGAAATTCAATCTACATTTCACATTTTTAAAAATCAATTTAATATCTCCCATTTTTAAGAACTCAAACAATCTTTGTATTTATTTAATTATCAATTTAGGTCTTATTCTAACAATAATTATTAATCTCCTCAAAAAATTACTTTTAAATATATTGATCCTACTTACTCAAGTCATGATTAGCAGCTAGTTGTAACATGTAGCTAGGGGTGTAACGGTTTGGTTTGAATTGGTATTCAATCAAAAAAATGTTTGAAGCGATGAAATCTTCATCAGTTTGGTTTGGTTTGATTTTTACTATTTTTAAAAAATAAAACTGAATCAAACTAATTGGTTTGAATCGGTTCGATTGATCGGTTTGTTTGAAAATACAGTTAAAAAAAATTATATTCTTACAAATTTGCATTTCATGTATACTAACATACTCAAATATTTCATGGAACTTTGTATTTTATTTTTTTGTTTTTCTCTGGTATTCAAACAACGCTGTATAACTAACAATACTCAAATATTTCATCCATCAATGACACATTAATTCATCCATCATTGATCAAACAAAACTTCATGAAACTGAAATATTTCAATCATCCATGATCCAAGCGTCCATCATTCATCAAACACAAATTTCAAAACACGTTTAGAAATTAAAACATACTCAAAACAACAATCCATACAAACTGAAATTTAAACATCCTATAATTAAATTCGCCGTCAAATTAAAAAACACATCCAAACTAAAATTTCAATTCAATTTCAACTTGGATCGCCAAATTCCAATGCATTATCCTAACTTTATTTAAGTGTGTAAGGTGAAGACAAAATGATCTTGCTTTAATTTCAAACCGAACCAAACTAGATTGGTATAGGCTGATTTAGTTTAATTTCAAACTGAACCAAACAAAATCGAATATTTTTAATTTGGTTCGGTTTTGATTCTTGGTTTTGTTGGTTTTATCTGAACCACTTGTACCATATTTGTAGTTGAACCCTAAACATAAGAAAATTTATGTTACTATTTTTTAGGAACTTGTACGAATATTACCATGTAAGCTATTTTCCTAAATATATTAAAGTAAAACAATATAAGTGTACTTGTGGCATGTTTTAGTTTTTAGTTTAATAATAGTTGTTATGCATGAGACGCCAAAGGAAGGGAAAAAAAATACAGCTTAGCAAGTTCAGTGTATGGGAAGATCCAGTGGGTCCATTCCAATGCAGGTTGACGTCATATTCAAAAAAAAAATAATGATATATTTTGCCTCTGAATAATTGAAAGTAATGTCATGCCAAACATTTTATAGTCGGCACAAAACAATGGAATTTGATGGTGATTGGACCACTTTTTTGTTGCGATATTTCGTAGTCTAATCTAATTAACATCATCTTCATGTTTCTGTTTGTTTTGATTAACTAATGATTAATGTATTCATTCTCCCATATAATTTGGAGCGCCCTTTTCTAACAATACAATATTATAAATTTGCTCACAAGTCCTCTCGTCAATCCAATGGAGTATGCTCTTGATGTGTTAAATTCTTTTTCTTTTGATGAGCATAATTTAGGATGAGATGATGATCTTTCAGCTAAGAAAAACTGGAGATTAAAAGAAAGGGTTTGTCCTAAGCATTGGGGATTATGGGAAGCGTCAGGAGCGACAATGAGTTAAACGTTCAGTACTAATAAGAGACTTGGACATCGTATCTCCACTCACACATCGGCAGTGGCGGAGCCCTTCATGAGCTGGGGTGGGCCACGGCCCCCCTTCATGGACTTGGACATCGCATCACCACTCACACATCAGCTGGGATGGGCCACGGTCCACCCGAAAAAATTAAAAAATTAACAATTATAGGTCTACTTTACGAGATTTTATACAACTTTATGTCAGTTTTAGGTTTCGGTTGATCCAAATTCCCACAAAGTGTTGTAGTGGCCCACCCAAAAAATTTAAATAATTCAATTATACGTCTATTTTGCGAGGCTTTAAACAATTTTTCAACGGCTAATTTTAGTGGCCCACCCAGTTTTTCTCTTATATAGTCAATGTTTCCTCCATTTCTAACTGATGTGAGACATAATCACTCACACTTGAAACTCAACAATTTCCCATTTAAGTGTGAGTCACCCGCATCACTAGCCTAATCCACACTAGGATCCCGCTCCCACTCCCCCACAAAGTCTAACCAAGAGTCTGATACCAGTTTATTGGGGAGTCCAGAAAGCGTCGTGGGCATCAATGGGCTTGAGAATTCTAGATGTTATTATTCTGCAATAGTGGTGAACTATGGGGACTTCTATTGCATTGACTTTAACATTGTTTCTCCCTTGTAAAAAAATAAAAATGAAAAATCGTAAAGGGTTGTTATTATTTCGCCCTTTTTTTATAGCTTAGTTCGATATTACATAAAGGTAGAAAATATAGAAAATGTAAACGGTGTTTTTGCGAACAAACTCATAGTATTCAAGTTAATATGATACAATGATAAAATACTTACAAATAATATGATAAAATTACAATGATCGGAATACCTATGTTTATGGATTTGCACCGTTGACGTCAAAATCATTTATTGAATAGTCGGTCTTTAAATAGGAACCAAAATCGTAGAGAGATTTTTATTTTTTTTTACCGAAGGTTCATATAAATGTCATGTAAACCTTATTCAATCGATAAATATATTTTTGTCCAAAAGAAAAAAATCAATAAATTTGTTTTATTAATAACATCGTCTCCTGTTTGTTTTTATAATAAATAAATTATAATTGATATGTTAAAATTATTCTTGCTTTTATGTAGAAGATAGCATATAGTTTATAAACTTAACTTATTGTTCGGTAACAAGCATTTGTCACATTACTTCAAAAAGAAAGAAAAAAAAAAACATTTGTCACACACAATGTAGTCACTATTTCTTCCCATTTTTCTTACTTTTTCTCTTATATGAAATAACTCTTCAAATATATCATGTTTTTCACCTTTTTCTCTTCACAATTTCTCGTGAGAACCAAACACACCCTAAATTAGAGTAAAAGTGAAAGATAAATAAAATGAAGAGAAGAGAAAAAGGAAATTTAAAGAAAAAAAACATGATTGAGAGGGAAAAAAAGGTTTATTTTTTAATAAAATAATTAAAGTGAAAGAAATGAAATACAACAAAGAAAAAGAAAAGGCAGGGAGAGAGAGATAGGGAGGGAGGCAAAAAAAAGATTAAAAAAAAAGTATTATTTGTTGCAAAAAGTAAAGAGAATTTAAATAAAAAGATTTTGTAGAATAAAAATAGGAAGGTTAGATTATTTTGTCAAAAATAAAATAAAATAAGAAGGTTAGATTATTTTGACAAAATAACTCTAATTTTGTTAAATTAGTTTATTTTATCTTATAACATACTTTTTTAAAAATATATAGTTGATGACAATTTCTCCCCTATTTTTTTTATATGTAACAAACATTTATCTTGTGTTTTCAATGTATTAGTGACAAACATTTTTCAAACCATACGAGGGGGATAAGACAAAGAGACTCTATGTCTCCTTACCCTTTCGTCGTTTAAATAGATAAATTGTCGCATTTCATCTCTCAAGATGTGGAGGATGGAAAGTGGAGGCCTTTGAATATGGGGAGACATGGACCAACTGTTTCACATTTCATGTTTGTTGACAATCTTTTATTGTATGGTCGAGCTATTGAGGGCCAAATGACATGTGTTCTCAATACGATTGTGTCCAAATCAAATTTAATACAGTAAATAAAACCAAAAACCAAACTTTTTTTGGATGTGTTTCGACCACCTTGTAGCAGAAGTCGTTGGTTTGGTTTAGTTTTTGATTGGCCACATGAGAATTGAAACCGCCCAAACCAAACCTAAGTGCACTTCCTAAAACCCAAGTATTTAAGCCTAAATTAGAGATAAACTCTAGTCAAACACGCATAATGTAATCGCTATTCTCTCCTAGTGTGGAACATGCAAGCAGTGTGGGTGACTCACACTTCAAGGAAAGATTGTTAGAATTCAAATGTAATTGGTTAAGTCTCATGGAGGTATCACCATCACAAATTATTTTTAATTAGTTTATGCTACCTTATTAAAAGTCGATTTCTATAATACAACCGTTGATTCTTGACTAATGACATGAATGTTTTTAATCTGCTTTGCCGGGTGAAATAGTTGAACTCCCACCGTCAGCGGTGCAAAGTGGTGTTTCTTTTTAACCAGTCTCTCATATCTTGTTGCGGGTAAGAGGTTGGTTGAAAAATTCTACGGTTAACTCAAATGGATTAGCAAGAAGTGAAGGTGTTCCATGTTCATAACGAGTCAAATATGTCTGCGAATATGGTTTAGCAAATACATGGTGTGTTGGAATTCCTTCCTCAATGATCCATAAGCATGTTACGACCCATATTAGTTTATTTTTGTTTGCTAAAGTTTTGACTTCACTACTACTTTTCTTGTAGTTTCCTTTTTTTCATTTGAACTCAAACCCTCTTTTTATAAAATAAAAAGTAAAAATGACAGGAACTTTTTGGTTGATGTTGATGTAAGCCTTAGAGGCCAATAGTTTATGTTAAACTTATGCTATGTATCATGACTTTTATTATTAAATAATATATGACATTATTTATTATATTTGTTGTAATATTAATAAAGTCCCTAGAATATATAGTTCGTTTAATGGTATATAAAGTGCAACTTAATCATGAGATTACATTAACATAAAGAACGATATTCTTAAATGTATCTGTAGTCAAACTTTAATATAAATTGAAATAATAATAAAGCGCAAAGACTATTATGTGGGTAGACCGATGACCACATCTCATGGGTCATGGATATGAGATATTAAGTCTATACATAGGTATAAATATTAGGAGTAATATCTATACTAGATTAACCTACCGTGAGAATACTACATATTATGTTATGAAAATGTCATAAGATATTCTCATAGTGATAATGGTGTATATAACTCTTAGACCTGAAACCACCACGACCCCTAAATATGGACTCAAGTGCTTTATTGTCATTCTAACGTTGTCTGTAAAAGGATAATCACAGCGTTGGCTAATGGGTACTTGATGAATCTTGCTTGGGGACATAAGTGTCCTAGATGATATTTGTCTCTCCTCATAATAGGAGATGTATCTTTAGGCCTCTAGATGAAATATGACAGTAAAGTTGCATGTCCATGCCGAACTAAGTCAATATGAGATATTTGACTTATTCGTTATTCAGTATATTTCGGGATCAAGAAATATAAATATTGATCTACATAAGGGTGACAAAAACTATGCCTTGTGATCAATATAGATATGAGGACAAAAGAGTAATTATACACATGAATATTTTTATGGAAAAAGTTTCGTCAGGTTACTTGACATTCTTGTCACTTTGGGTAGCAATGATGTGTTGCTAGATACCACTCATTGTTTATAATATTAAATATTAGATTTAATATTATTGCCAACGTGACTAGAACCTATGGGGAACGATCAAAAGAGAAATATAAGTAAGACTTATATGATGGGTGCGTTTAGAAAATAACGCTAATTAGTTAGCAAAAGATAAACTTGTTAATGGGCTTACGGAAGCCCAATAGTGACTTCTGACTTGCAGAGCACACTAGGAGTTCTATAAATAGAACTCTTGTGCTGAAGTCATGGTTAGACGTTTTACAAACCCTTATTCTCCCAAACCTCTGATTGCTTGGCTAGCACCGGGAATTGAAGGAGCACCGTTCGTGCGGACTGGTAGAGGCTCTGCTGTTTGCTTAGCTGTGATCGAGACTCCTGTCTCCTGTCTGCACTTCGAGGTAACATTCAAATCACTGATCATGTCAAATTCGTAATGATCCAGGGAAAGAAAATCAAAAAATTTATTCCGCTGCCTGTTTATGCAATCAATTTTCATTCAGATTTTAGTAGTAAATTCAACGAAATGAGTAGACTCTGTCTTTGTCTATTTATTGTCAATTTTTATGTCCATCTTCGAAAGGAAATTTTCCAGTTGCACCTTAGGAACTTTTGGTCACCTTGAGTTTGACCAAAATATCTTTACGCCTTCTTCAAATTTTCAACTTTTAACCCTTCTTTGTTTTCCTTTTCCATGGTTTTTCGGTCTCCCTTTTTCACTTATTTTTCTCTTTCTGTCTTTCTCTCATGTTAGAATTTGAAATCATTTTCCAGTCGAGCGTTCCATTTTTTCTCTATCAAAATTCCAGCTTTCCATTTTCCACGAATCAAAGTCGTGTATACATCACTCAGTTTTAGAGTAAGTAGATTAAAATATGCACAAATTGAAACTGCGTTAATATACATTAATAAATTATCGTAATTTTTGTTTACATTTTTCAATTCATGTATACGTAGTAAAATTATGTGAACCTCCAATAGGAGAAAGAATTGTAAAGCAACGACGACAACTTATAAGAATGAACAAATTAGAGTTCGACATTCTATAATTAAGCAACGATGACACACTTGCTAAGCTATGAGAGACAACATTCGTTTGTCTCTTGACAAACTTATCTTAAAGTTTGTGAATTGTTGTAAAAGTGCCCTACAATCAGGTATGATATTGCCAAATTCGGCTTGGTTATTGTTCTTATCGCATATGCTATCAACCACTAGTTTACAATCTAGTTCAATGTGCATATCTTATAATCCCAACTGTCAAAGCCACAAAATAGCATTGCATAAACCCATCGCTTCAACTTCTTGAGGAAGAGGATTGCCATCATACCAATTTGTAGCAACTTTTGTAATATGGCCACGATGATCTCAGATGCAAATACATGTACCGAAACTATTCTGCTCATTGAAAATCGCCGCATCGATGTTGGATTTCCGAACACCCTGCACCGAAACACTCCAAGTGTAACCTAATAATTCATATATGTAATTGGAAAGAAATCGTATAAGATAAACATAGGTGATAGTTTAATGAGATCTACTAATACGATCCATCAAATAAAATAAATATCATTCATGTCTATCTCCCGAGACAAAAATAAATAAAAAAATAAATGAAACAAACCAAGCACAAATTATGTTTCTTAACAGTTAAGAACAGAAGCAATTCTGTTTCCTCCCCGTCAAAGCAAAGCATCACCGGTGTCTTCTTGTAATCTTAAATCCGCATCCCCACAGTACCCTTACCCGCTCCCTTTAATTATTCACTCTAGTGCCATTTCTTCGCTTTTAACTCAAGGTTATCACCGTCATTTCACCACCTTCACCTCTACAACAATAATCTATTACCATTCATTCTACTCGACACCGTTTCACTCATCACCACCACCACCGTCGCAGTTTCAGTTTCAGTTTCACATCGCGAATTTAATTTCCAATTTTACCCTTCACAATCTCTCTCCAATTTCCAATTCTCATCAATTTTCGTCGATCTTCTTCAAGTGGAACCCTAAAATTGATTCAATTAGGGTTTTCGCGTGATTCGTGAATTGAAGGTTTTGATAAATTCGATAATGGCGGATCAAGGAGAAGATGAGGATTTGCAAATGGCGATTCGGATGAGTATGACGCCGGAACCGAAGCGGAATAAACCGAGAGACGAAGTTGCTGGTGTTGTTTCGGGGTTGCCAGAGGATTCACCGGAATCTAAGACGCGGAGACGGGAGCTTATGGCTGCGGCTGCTGAGAAGCGGATGGCTGCGATTGTTAGGGTTTCTCCTTTGCCTTCACGTTTACCGGCTTCGCCGTCGTCAGCAGTTAAAGAAGATAAGAAGGGCGGGGAAGTTGGAGTTGTAAAGAGGGAAGAGGAGTTGGCTTTCAAAGGCGAGAGCTTTAGTAAGGAACTCTCTGCGGAAGAAGCTAATAAATTGTTTGTTATGGTGTTTGGAAGTGAAGTTTCGAAGGGCATTCTAGCACAATGGTGTAACCAAGGAATAAGGTAGTTGTTTGTTGCTGAATATTTTTGTTGTTTTGTAACACTACCCTTCAATGTGCTTGTTTATTGAAACCTATGTTGCATTGCATTGTTTGGTCGTTTTAAGCATTTATGGGTAGTAGCTTAGTCTGAATTGTTCCTTACACAATCCATTTGAAAAAACAATAATTTCCCACCCTAGTCACGTTGCGAGCCTTAATTTGCTAGGATCGAATCTTTGACCTCGTTATGACTCCGTTCCTTAATTTCCCCACCCTAGCCGTGAACCGAGCCTTATATACCTATTTGAAATAGCAATGTCAGGGCCAGCCCAATAATTTTCAAAATTCGATGAGGCCTAAAGCATATTTTAATATATGGGGTCTTTTATGTCCGTATACGAGGCATTTTTTGTTTAAAAAAACTAAGGACATTTTTTTTTGTTGGTAGGCCTAAAGCAAGGGTTTTAGTTGCCTTACTCTTGGGCCGGCCCTGAGCGATGTATTACATAGAAATTGTTTATTCGGAACCATTTATGTCCAAATCATTTATTCGCCTAGTAATGAAAACATGAAGAGTCTCTTAAATCTGAGTTAATTAACGGTTTCAGTTTTGGTGATAATGCAAAAAACAAATATGGAAAATAGTTAACAAGTAGTGAGCGAAATTATGTTTTGGTGAGATCATGAGTGAAATTGTGGGTTGGATCATTGAATTGCCGATTTCGCGATTGTGCTGCGATTGGGATTGCTGGAATTGTGTTTTGAGCTGGGTCGGGTTCTGCACAACCCATTTGACAATAAAAAAAACCCTAAAACACGATTAGGAGAGATAGATAAGTTGTTACCATGGGGAGAGAAGGTGATGAAAAAGATAAGGAGAAACGGTTGATACAAATCAAGAGGAGATTGAGTGGGAGTGTTAAAGTGGCGATGATGAGGATGCGGGGAAGAGAGAGGTTAGTTCCATCCAGAGAGAGAGAGAGAGAGGCGACGTCGAAGCAGCCATATGCATAAGCATAACCATATGCGTAGCAGCTTGTTAACCTTAGGCGCAAGCACACCAACTCACTCAACCTCTTAATTTTTTGGATTTTCTTTTTTCTTTTTCTTCTTTCTACCTCTTGGTTGGTTTTATGTTTAAATTTTAAGCATCAATTGAGAGTTGTAAACTTATATATATTCAAGATCTTTATCCTGACAAGTGACAACCTTGGTTAGGCATCTATTAGGCTTGTTGGTGAGTGTGGTCAGTCAGTTAGCTTGGATGAGATAGTTAGAAGAAATGATGAATATTTCCTGTAAGAGGAGGGTGTTGAGAGGGAGTGGTATAATCATTTGAGAGGATATTGGGGACTTTAGGCTGGGAGGGTATAGACACTCTAAAGTTTTCCATCGTTGTTTTATAAACAGAAGATTTTTCCAATCATTCTAACAAAATATCAGTTCGATTAGCTAGTATCAGACTTCTCACATCCTAAAAGCATCACATGGTGGGCACAGTAATGAAGTTGCAGAGAGATGTTGTGCAGGATGGTTTGGAATCCAATGAACACCTGAAGAGGAAGTAAGGAATGGAGAAAATTCAAGATTGGCTCATAAACTGAGAAGTGAAGAGTAAAACTAGTAGAACACTCTCCATTGGGTGAGTTCATGTGAGACCCACTAAATTATGTGGTGTCTCTTTCCTTATCCGAGGAGACCCATTTTCAAAGTGGTGGAGTCTATATGAATTTCACCCGATGTGTTGGAAAAAGTGTTACTAACATGTCTCAAAAAAGAACCAAATTCAAGTGGAAACAATTATGTCTCAAGATGATAGTGGTTTGGAAGCCAAAAACAATTAAAGAAAGGGAACACAGCTTTAGAGAACTAGGAATCTTTGAACTAGAAGGGGACCCATAGTGGCTGTCATTGTCTTCTGCTTTAAAGTAGACAGCGGGGAAATCTTAAGTGAACCTAAATGATATAATGCAAGGATCTTTTATTATATGAAGTCATGTTTTTTCCTTGCACAAGTGTTCTTGCAAATGTTGAAGAGGGGTGTAGGACAACAGTAATATAGATTTAATATAAATTCTGAACATTTCTCACAAAACATATTGTATACAAGTAATACATTAACATAAATTGAATCACGTCGTGTTGTATCATAGTGTCCTTTTCTAAAAATTAGTCTGACTTTTGAGTTATTTGTTTCTAGTAATTCAAAATTCCAATTGGATTATTTACTTGTTTTTTTACTAATACTATGAAAACTTTTCTCCAGATTTAGCTCTGATCCTGAAACATCAATGGGCCTAGTGCAGCATGAAGGAGGCCCCTGTGGCGTTTTGGCAACTATACAAGTAATGACTATATTTTTCATTATTGCTTATTTGTGGCGGACTATCCATTTTTCAAAACTGTTTAATGAAGTCCCTACTTCAAGCGTTGCAAGATCCCTATTTGGTTTTAAGAGCTTCACACCTGTAGGGACCTTCTGGATAGCTAGCCAATCTAATAGTGACCATCGAAGTCCCTAAACTATTGAGTCTGGTTTCAATGGTTTTGACCTGCAAGGACAAAACTGATTTCAGAGTGAAACTATAGCTAAATGAGTACCTCAACCTTTAAAATATTAACGACTGGCTGCACATTTCATGTAGTCTGTGTCTTTCATCCTATGTGCTTTTCCTTGTGTTAAACAATATCTTGCTATACTCATTCATTGTTTTGCACGATTTTTCACTTGTTGCTTTATTAGTAATAAAATAAGATATCTGTGTGGCTTGTTTGTTCATGTGTGGGCATGTCTACTCATGTCCATTTGTTATTTTCATTTCCATTTTATTTATTTCTTCTACCGATATAAAATATATGTTCCAAATTATTATTTTCGTTCTAAATTGATTTTGCTTGTTTTCCCCTTTAACTTTTCAGGCATTCGTGCTCAAATACATAATTTTCTTCAGCGATGAATTGAAAGAATTGTCACTCATGCCACAGAATCGAGGTCTGGGCGCGTCAAGTAAAAGTCACCCAGTTCCATCATATAATATTTCGTCACTCACTGATGGTGTAAAAGTAAGGTGATTAACTTTTCCCTGATCAGTCGTTTCTGTTTAGCTAGGTAAAAATAAATTTAATTGTAATAATTGTCTTCCATTTCTTGTACATCAATGTCTTTGATTTGGAATACTGTTTTTTTGCTGTTATCATGAACGTGAATAGGATCTGATTTCATTCAACTAGGCGTCCTTTTTCTGAGTGACACAATGTAGTTCTTATTTAATAGATTTGATTCAATTATGTTTCTTTCTGTCATTTTCAATCTGCATTAAGTTTTGCTCATTAGCTGTATTTCATTTACAGTAGACAGTATTAGTTATGTGGGATTTATTTGCCCGTTTTATTTATTTAATTAAATGTGCAATTTAGTACAACACACAAGTTTTATTTATCAGTAAATTGCATACATAAAGTTTCAAACAGCCTTAACATTTAGTTCCTACTCAATGTCCTTTTATGTGCTTCTCTGGTGTTCAATGTTGGTAGGTGTATGCTTCCATGCTCATCATATATTTTTGTTTATTGATTTCTTTGCAGAGCCCTGGTAAGAAGTATGGGTGAAATTTTATTTTCATGTGGAAATAATAAAAGGGCTGTGATTGCAACTTTGAGCATTCCAGGGAATGATAGTCAACGCTTTGTAGGAATCTCAGAGGAGGAGGTACATTTATTATTGTACTGATATTAGTTATTTGTGCAACATCTTGCTGGCAACAGATGGAATTGAATTTCCTATCTTGTTACTGAAGTGTGTTACTATGGTTCTGTGATGATATTCTCTGCTGTGCTGAGTCTTGTCCTTTCCAATTAGCAGGTTATTGCAAGCTCACTTAAAGCTCTTTCTATTGATTCTGCCTTGGATCTGCTGAAAGTTCTTAGAGTTGAAACACACACATCAGAAACAACTGCTTTACAGAGGCTTGAAGCAAATATTCCTTTATTCCAAAGTCGTATGGGGGCATTGCTTTTCCTAATCTCTGCTTTACTTTCTCGTGGACTGGTATGTTTTCCTACTTCAAGATTTGCTGTCTACTTACATTGCATTTTCTAGTCTAATGTTTTTTTTTACATAGTTATTTTATTTAAAATAAGATATATGGTGAAGTGTTAGCCTGTATTTTCTTTTATCTGCAGTATGTTAAGCTTCTACCTAAAAAGGTTTAATTATTTATTTGTGATCTAATGTGCAATGACTGGGGTAACTTGCTTATTAGGTTTGCTTGTGTTTTGTACTTTCAGTCGCTTCTATAGGAATATTCATGTGATGAAGAAAAGTAGTTTTTTTTTTGAAGAAGCTAAATTAGCCCACTTAAATTGACACTGGAGAGGATCAAACCTGAGACCTCGAGGTGGAGCACACTCCCAGGTCCCATGCCAATACCCTCAGGCCAACCCAAGTGGTATATGACCATTTTGGTTATCCAAGTTATTTGCATAGTTAATGGAATGTAGTTTGCGCTACTTCAGATTGATTTCTCCATAAGCACTTAAAAAAAAAAAAGAAATATCAACTTAAGCTTTCAATAACTATGATGTTTCAACCATAACATCTCTTATAAGTGGAAATCAGCTTCTGCTTTACGATTTTCATAAGTTCCCTTATTTAACTTCTCCATCAACATATATAAAGCTCGTAAAGACTATTCTATAAGTGAACAGCCATAAACTTATTTTAATTGAGAAGCTCCTATTAGCTAGAAGCTAATTCAAGTAGGGCCTTTACATATGAATGTAAAGCTTAACATTGCCCGTAAATTTGGACGCAAACAATTTAGCCAAGCAAATATGTGCTGCTGTAGCTTGAATTGGCTTAAATATACTTTGCAACTCAATGTCATTCCCCACCCCCATTCCTGCCCCCGAACCCATTTCATGGTTATTAGTTTTTTGAGACCTTGGATATTGTCACAAGCTCCTGGTCCTGGAGCTACCTGACCCAAATGGATCTGA
>Ga0315914_1000292_pt1 | contig 56434 bp, 26 predicted proteins | sample MpolenodulesMG_FD_203920 | JGI IMG/M metagenome (GOLD analysis project Ga0315914, IMG submission 203920) | Medicago polymorpha root nodule microbial communities from Los Angeles, California, United States - elongated nodules | ecosystem: Host-associated > Plants > Roots > Nodule | place: USA...
AAGACGAATTAAAAAAGAATTTAACTGCTTACGAAACGAAAAAGATATTTTAACCAACAACGGTACGAAAAAAAAAATGTTTAAATACTTCAACACGAATAAAAATACGCGTTAAAATAAAGCAACGATTCTGGTTATTAAAATACGAATAAAACCTTAAAATACGAATTAAAAAGTTTTAACTGGTCAAAATTTGGGGTATGACAATTACATTTCTATCGTCCATTGGTGATTTAACCTAATTCGACACTGCTGTAGAAGTGAGTGGTTCTTGAATTCTACGCTTAACATCTTGAGCATTTTGCTAACTTGACAATAGAGTAGACTCTCTAACATACAACTTGACAACAATCATTGACATCATTCCAATTTTGTTGTTCCAATGCTTCCATATGCTCCACAACATCCAAACTATGCAATGTCATATTTTTTTAGAATATATATATATATACTTTATGCCATGTGGCTTGCTTTGCTGATAAGAACGGCGCTCTATTTTCTAAGGGTTGTTAGTTTTTGTTCTTTCCTGGGGTTTTGCCCTGTTTTTTCACGAAAAAATAAAAATTACTCCACATGACACTAAACAAAGATTGATGTTGAAGGTTAATTTTCTCTTAAACTACAGATAAAGTATGTTTGATATTTGTTGTTCAAGTGTAACACTTTTACGATGGCAACTCCACAAGTCTATATGCTGCAAGTACGATTTGTTTTTACCGAATAAAAATAAAATATGTGGGTTGTCCTCGGCTTCATTACAAAATGTAAAACTTGATGGACAATGGACATCCCCGGTTTGCAAGTGCACCTGTGTAGAAAGACAATTGCGATCTGCTCTGCATGCAAGATGTTTCACCTTTTGAGATGTTTTAACTTTCTGAATTGACTTCCAATCCAGTTGTGCATTAAATCATTGTTGTCTTCCAGAATGTCTCTATAGGCGCTTCGAACCGAATAAAGTCATCTTTCTCTTGAATAAAAAAAATAAAAAAGACCATCTTTCTCCAACCTCCAAGTAGAAGCATATTGTTGCACCGGAGCAAATAGTGGAGTCCTGCAAATGTGATAGGCCGAAATAGCGAGGGAGTTGGGTCTTGTTCACTTTATTTTTTAACTATGTCATATTTTTGTGAGAAGTTTTTTTCTTTTTTTTAGGGATTTTGAGAGGATTGTTGAACTATGTTCATATTGATTATTAATTAAAGAAATCTAAATTGATCATTAAAAACTAGGTTCATACTTACAATTTATATATTTGTTTTTTTACAAAAACAAAACGATATTCATTCATTCAAATCGATAGAGTACATCAGATACAAATATCGCTAAAAACGTAAAGGGTGAAACTATAAACAAACTCACAGCACCCAAGTTAATAGCATACAACGACAAAATACCTACAAATAATATTTTTTTAAAATGACCTACAAATAATATGATAAAACCTAAGTCACTGAAATACCCATGCTTCCAGATCTGCAACGTTGACGCCCAAATCATTGAGTAATTTACTAACGGCTTAAATATGCATTTCATCCCTGCAAATATAGGCCATTTGATTTTTCATCCCTGAACTTACTAATCCTCCCATTTTCCCCCTGCAAATATTAAGCATTTGAAAATTCGTCCTAATTAAATTTTTTTGCTGAGGTGGATGGTAATTAGATACGTGGCAATTGATGATTGATAACTGGCTTTTTGTCAGGACACGTAAGCAAAAGGTAATTGCAATGACATTTTTGCCCTTAATGAATCAGGACTTGCACGCAAAGACCATTTTACCCCTGCCTCCATCTTTTCTTCTTCCCCCCTCTTTAACAATCAGAAACACGAATTGGGGGAAAAAATGTTATAGGGTTAGGGTTGAAACACGAATTGGGGGGAAATTGTTGAGAAGAACTCGATTGGAACTCGATTGCCTCCGAAAATTGGTGTTTGGAATCTCTATTGGAACGCAGAGCACTAAATCGAACTCGTTTGTAAAAAGGTATCGTGAAGAAGAAAAACCCTGGTCCCTTCATTTGAAATAGATGATAAAACACATGTGGGTTTCTATTTTCGCATGCTTAGTGTGCTTCATTTTTGTACCATTGTTGTGTTGCTGAGTGAGTGTATTTTTGTCTCAGAATGTCTATTTCCGTTTCAGTTCACTATGGAGGATGTTTTGTTAGGGATTGGTTAATCAATTACACTGGTGGGAATGTAAAACTGTTTGAAGGCTATGGCATTGTAGAACAAGGTCTGGAGGTTAAAAAAGCAATATAGGTTATGGTGGATGCCTGATGAAGATGTTGACTTTAGGATCATAAGATTAGATGAGGATGCAAGTGAGATTAAGGATTATGTTGTTAAAAAAAACAGGGTTGTTAACATATTTGTTGAGCATGATGTAGATGAAGTAAGTCGGTTAGTATACATTCCAAACTGTGTGATTAGCAGTCAAGTAGGTGAAAGCTCAAACTGTGTCAAGGGTAATGAATTAGTTGAAAGTTCAGAAGCCAATAGGTACATTGAGAAAGGAAAGGCAGTTATGGTATGTCCAGATGAAGATAATGTGAATGACGGTGGTTCAGGTAGTAGTGAAGAAGATGAGGCACATGATTGCTACTTTGACGACAGTGAGGATGAGAGGGCATTATGTCTTAAGGATGGGTTTGAGCCATATGATAAAAACCCTTTAGATTTTGAATACAATGATGATTATATTGATGGTGTTCATGGTGTTGTTGATAATTCATACAAACCAACCAATGACAACCCTACAATTGATAAACCTCCAAATGATAAACCTAGAAAACCAACGAAAAAAGCAAAGGTTGTTGAACAAGAAGAGCATGTTGACCCTGAATGGGAGAATGACTATGAAAAGTGAAGAACTACTATCAGATGACCCTGATGATTCTGATTCTGAGGGATTGCCAAGATACCATGAATTTAAGATGGGTGAACTAACAAAAGACTATAAGTTCAAAGTTGGTATGGACTTTAAGTCAATTGCAGAGTTCAAGGAGGCAATTAGTGAGTGGTCAATATTAAATTTAAGACAGATAAAGTTTATGAAACAGGACAAGCAAAGATGTAGGGCAGTGTGTAAAAATCCAAAGTGCAATTATGTGGTTCACTGTAGCAAAGTGGCAGACAACCACACATTTAAAATAAAGACATTAAGTGGGGACCACACATGTGCTAAGTCTTTAAAAAAAAACAATTGCTACTTCCAAGTGGGTGACAAAGGAAGTGCTTCCAAAGATAATGACAATTGGTGACATGTCTGTCAAAGATATAATGAAGGACTCGAGGAGGACACATTCAGTGGGTGTATCTTTCCATGTAGCTTGGAAGGCAAAGGAAATGGCTAAAGAAATATTTGAAGGTGATGCTAAGAAACAGTATACTCTACTTTAAAGGTATGTTGCTGAGTTGCACAGAGTTTCATTGGAAAATACCCTCAAAATTAATGTGGAGAGAACACTGTCAACAAATCAACCAAGGTTCAACAAGTTTTACTTCTGCTTTGAAGGTTGTAAAAAAGGATTTATGAGTGGATGTAGGCCTTTCATTGGAGTGGATGGATGTCATCTGAAAACAATGTATGGAGGAATACTACTGGTTGTTGTTGGAAGAGATGCAAATGATCAGTATTACCCATTGACTTTTGGAGTGGTTGAGAATGAGACTAATGATGCTTGGAGGTGGTTCTTGACATTAATACTTAATGATATTGGCACTGACATGAGATAGGTCTTTATATCAAACCAACAAAAGGTATTAAAATGGTTATGTTTTGAGACTAATTTGTACTTATGTTTTGTTTTGCTATGTGTACTTATGTTTTTGTTTTTGATATTCATCCAGGGATTGATTCCAATCTTAGAAGAATGGTTTGACAGGCTTGAACATAGGTTATGTTTGAGACATTTATATGCTAACTTCAAGAAGAAGTTTGGAGGAGGGACCCTGATTAGAGACTTGATGATGGCAGCAGCAAATGCAACATATTTCCAAGGTATCTTCATAATATTCTTATTAGTATTCATAATGGTAATAATGATAAGTTAGTTGAGTTTTAATTTTATTTTTCTTTTCCTGAATAAAGCTTGGGAGGCAAAGATGAACGAGCTCAAGAAGGTTGATCATGCTGCATGGGAATGACTGAGAGGTCACAACCCTAAATTATGGTGTAAGCATGCCTTCTCCTACTATCCCAAGTGTGATGTGTTGATGAATAATATATCTGAGTCTTTTAATGCAACAATCTTGTTAGCTAGGGACAAACCAATACTAACAATGGCTGAGTGGATTAGAACTTATATTATGAATAGGATATCAAGCCTTAGAGAGAAACTTAGTAGATGGGAACAAAATATCATGCCTATGCCTAAGAAAATACTGAATACTGAGATACAAAAGGCTGGTAATTGAATTGCAACTTGGGGAAATGGTGAGGAGTTTGAGGTTGAAATGATTGATGGTGGGCAGAGATTTATTGTGGACATGGGGAAAAGAACTTTTAGTTGTAATTTTTGGGAGCTTGTAAATATACCTTGCAGATATGCTATTGTTGTAATGTCTAAGATGGACCAAAACCCAGAGGACTATGTTTCTGAATGGTATACTAGGAGCAAGTATGAAGCATGTTATAACTTTAATGTTAGTGCTATAAATGGTCAAGACATGTGGCCTGAAGTTGAATGTGAGGAGATGTTTCCACCTGTGTACAAGAAAGGACTAGGAAGACCTAAGAAACTAAAGAGGAAATGGCCTGATGAGCCAGCAAAATCATGTGGGAAATTTAGCAGAGCTGCTACTAAGTACAAGTGTACAACATGTGGAAGCTCTGGTCACAATGCCAGAGGTTGCAAAAGTCAGACAGTGAACCCTGAAGCATAAAAGAGAAAGGTATTTTACTGTTGTCAAAGTATTGATCATATTTCTTGTCAGTTTATTTCTAGCTATATTGATTTATACTTTGACAGAGGAAACAAGCAAAAGAGAAAAATCAAAACCAACAAGAAAGTGCTCAAGTCTCTCAAGAACAGTCTGCTCATCATGAAACACAAAGTGCTCAAGCAAGTCAAAGTGGGGGAAACAATCCAGTTCAAACTCAAGCAAGTCAAAGTGGGGGGACTAATCAAACACAAGTTGCTAAAGTTCAAAGGAAGGTAATTTGCTTATTATATGTTACTAATTTGTTTATTATATGCTACTAAATTGTTTATTATATGCTGATGTATCTTCACTTTGACAGAGAAAAACAGCAAGGAAATCAAACACAAGTTACTGAAGGCAGTTATAGTGTTGGTACTGGATCAACAAACACTGAAGTGGGGGTAAATGGGAGTAAGAAAAGGAAACTGGTGAAATCTGCTATGTGCATAGGTAAATTCAAGCCACCTGCACAGTCTCTTCCTTTAAGACCAGTTAAAGGTCCAGTCACCAAACCTACAGTTGCATTTATGTCAACCTACATGAAACCAAATTCATCCACAACTGTCAACCCCACTGCACAGGTTAACGCCAATGTTCACACCAAAGTTCTTCTGCTCCAACCTCCAAAACTGTTGTGAAACCAACTGCAATAGTCCACACAAATGTCAAGACTGCCCCAAACACACACATCGTCATTAACCCATCTACAACTATCAACACAACAGTCAACACTACACCAACTTCTCAAACTTTTGTCAAGCCATACACCATTGTCAAAACAATTATCCAACCCGTCTTAAAGCAACGTCCACCGAATCCAGCAAAACCATTATCTAACAAATTGGATTTATCTAAGGTGAGGAGAAGTGGTAGGACTGCTTGGAAAAAAAAATGCTAACTTCAAAGGGCCTGGAAAAGCAATAGATGATCCAATTGAAGTGGAAGATGATGATAAGGATGCTGAGACACAACCTGCTACAAAAACTTCTGGTGATGCTACAAAAGCTACTGGTGATGCTAAAGATGGATCCTGTCCAGGCCTGTTGAAAAAAATTGACACAATTAAATATGTTTAATTGGCCTAACAGTGTTTTGATGTTGTCTATTTTGGTGTAATATGTGGCTTGGACCAAGTTATCTACTAATTATTTAGCTTAGCCATCTTTTGATGTTAATGTACTTATTGGCTTAGACCTTAATGTTTCTTCTTTTGATGACAATGTATGGCTTAGACCTTAATGCTTCTATTTAAATGTTATGCTATTTGATTACAACATCAAAATCACTTTACACTTTGTTGCAATCATGGGATACACCATCTTTGTTGCACAAAGTGATGGATGCTTCTGTAAAAACACAAACTTAAGCACTTTGTTGCAATCACATTACAATTTATTTAGATTGAAATACAACACACATTCATTTATATTAAATTACAACACTTAACACACAAACACTTAACAACTTAAACACTTAATAACTTAATGCATAAAGCCTAAACAAACACACTACCAAAATCATCTGACTAAACACATTCATTACATAACAACCAACTACAACCCTAACTTAAACAACTAACACAACAATCCACATTCATCACTTTCTTGCATAAAACACACAGAAGAGGACCCAACTTGCCACCAGAATCCACTTCAGCCATGCCACTTTCTTTTTCTCAGCTAACAAATTCTTCTTCCACTTATCTTTCTTCAAGTCATAAATTCCTTCCATAACTTCAACACAATTACACTTCTTTTCTTTAGACTCTACTTCTTCCTCAACCGACATCCTAGACGTCACTGCCATCCTAGATGCCACTTCAACCATTGGCCTTTTACCTGGAACAAGCTCATCATCCCAGATCAACAAACCACAGGTATTTTTTCATCCAATTGCGACACTTCCAAAACCGACGTCCAGGATTCGCTCGTGTTAGAAATATAGATGACCATGGGCAACTCACAACGGCGCATTGGAAGCATTCCACGGGAAGTTTCGAATTGACCGTAATAAGATCCATATAAGTACCCTGTACTGGTGTTTCCTGTTGACATTTTCGAACTGGAGACAAAAATTATGGACTGCGAACTGAAGCAGAACTGAAAAGAGAGATTAAGAGTGAAAGGTTCAATGGAGAAGAAGAGTTGTTGTTTTAGGGTTCTCAAAAACCCAGTACGAGTGAGAAGAAGAATAAGTAGGAAGAAAAGATGGAGGCAGGGGTAAAATGGTCTTTGCGCGTGAGTCCTAATTCATTAAGGGCAAAAATGTCATTGCAATTGCCTTCTGTTTACATGTCCTGGCAAAAAGCCAGTCATCAGTTGCCACGTATCTAATTACCATCCACCTTAGCAATTTTTTTTAATTAGTACGAATTTTCAAATGCTTAATATTTGCAGGGGCAAAATGGGAGGATTAGTAAGTTCAAGGATGGAAAATCAAATGACCTATATTTGCAGAGATGAAATGCATATTTAAGCCTTTACTAACCAGCGAACACCACGATAGGACGAGAAATCAAACGTCACACTTAGACGACGAAATCACAAAAAGCACTAAAGGAAACACTTATTCGTGAAAACCACTTATTTAGATTGATAGAAAAGGGATAAAAAGATGTAGAGGGGTGATTCTAGGTTAAAAAATGACCTAAAACCACCCCTCAACGAATGAAGGAGAAAGAAAGTTTAGAGAGAAGTTGAAGTTTCTCTCACCAGAAAAATTGATAGTATTATTCTTATTTGGTCTACAATTTATATTTTATCCACCGTAAAAGTCATCTTTAAATTTATGTTTTTCTTATCTTAAAAGTAATTTGTCATATTTATTCATTTTAAAAAAAAACTTTTGCACGTTAAATTCATTTTATTTTCATCGTAAAAGTCATATATATATATATATATATATATATAAATTGTGTACTGTAAAACGGGAAGTTTATCTTTACGGTAGATGAAAAAATCTTGAGAAAAATAACAAAGATAAATTAGAGAGGAGTATATTGGAAATCAAAAAAAGTTGTTAGGGGTACATAAAAGATTGTGGGGGGTATACGTAACAATTTACAACTTTACAAAACTGTATCGACTGCGTCCAAATATGGATCTTAAAATACCCGTTTTCGATCTGCGGCCCAAAACACATTTCTCTCTCATTGACATAGTTCTTTCCACTCTTCTATTTCCTAGCTCCACCACATTCACAGCTCTCTCTAATGGCGAATCTAGCACGTTTTACCAACAAAGCCCTAAGAACCGCATACTCCATAACAAAGCATCACGCACAACCGCAACTAGCTTCATCTGAACGCGCTTTTGCAACAGAAGCTGCGAAATCGATTACTCCATCACCGGATCGGGTGAATTGGGATTATAGAGGACAGAGGAAGATAATTCCATTAGGTCAGTGGCTTCCGAAGATAGCTGTTGATGCTTATGTGGCACCTAATGTGGTTCTCGCTGGTCAAGTTCATGTTTGGGATGGTGCTTCTGTTTGGCCTGGTTGTGTTCTTCGTGGTGATCTGAATAAGATTAGTATTGGTTTTTGTTCTAATGTTCAGGAACGCTGTGTTCTTCATGCCGCTTGGTCTTCTCCTACAGGTTAGGTTTTGTTTTCATTTGATTATCATTTGTTTTGTTGATGGGATTAAATAAAAAAGGGAAATTTTGTTTATGCTTTGGAACATTGTAAATTGTGGTTTTTTTTTTTTGTCTTGTTAATTGTTATAGATTATACTAATTATTGTATTAAGTTGATCTGAAATGTATAATCTACTATTACTATTACTTGGGAAATGTTGGTGTGATTCATATTCTTGAATCGAATTGACCCTACTACTCTTAGCATATGCTTGCTATCACAGTATGTATGCCAGAATCACTGTGACCCAATGTAATTTTTCAAAAGCTACACTCCTTAGCTTCTGCAAAATCACTGTGGGCGTACTGTATTGTGGCTAGTGTGATACCAAACATACACTTAGAATGCAATATCTGATGATAAAGAATAGTTGACATTAGTTCATCGTATAGTTAATCATCTATCAAATACCTTAGAACATGCTGCTTATTAAGTTTCTAACACCGAATTGTTTACGAGATATTTATCTATTGTTCCATTTCTTTGGAAGTTTGGAAGGGAGGGCTTTGGGGGAAGAGGGATGAGAGGGAAATCTTCCCCCTTATTTGAGAGATTGTTTTCGTAAAGAATGACAAGGGAATGCTGATGATTTATATATTTTTAATTATGAGGGTACTATACCAACATGAGGAAGATTTGAAGAAATTATTTAGGCCTTCAAAAGTCCTAACTGAACCGATCTTTGAGAAACCGAACTGTTAGCAACTATTGTGCGAACTAGACTTCTATTTCAAAACATGATCAGTGAACTGAACTGTGCCACAAACATAGTTCGGTGAACATAATTAATTGAACTTATGTCGACTGACTCTCGTTTTTGCATTTCCATCTTTCTTATGCATACAATGGCATAATGCAGTTCAATCTCCACAAAGTTCCCTACTTTCATGCCGATAACCATGTTTTCATTTGCCAAAATACCATTACAATCAAAATGGGATATTTATCTAGGTAGACACCATGATGATGATGAAAAATTAATGGAAAATGTTTTTTACTTTTCATTTTTTTTTTTGCAGTCAATTTATAATTTTAAATTTGTTTATATTGATTGAGGAGTAGAATAAAAGTCTTGAATGAAAATATTTATGGGAAACTATATAGTTATTTTAAAAACGAAAAGACTTGGTTGGTGTTGTTGTTGTATATATTTATTTTAAAAATTATTATTTTAAATTTTAGGGCAAATTACACTCACCTCCCTTGATTTTTAAAAATTATTATTTTAAAAGTTAGCACTAACATACCCTGTGTTAGTGCTCTGGCAACTAACTCCCTACCATTTGATTTAATGCATCATTCATCCTCTATTGAAATTCTAGCTTGAAAAAAAATTGATCAACCCAATTCAAGAGGAAGAGGAACCAACAGAGGAATTTAAGAAATAGAAACAAATCGATTGCAAATCTGAACTCATTAGAAGCATGTATTGCTGAAATCAATGCCCCAAGATGTAAAAGCAAGAGAAATTTGTTAATTGAAAAACCTAGAAGGAGTGAATTCAAAGAAGGTGGAAATTGATGTCAATTGAAATGCTTGAACACTACTTACGGTGAAAGAATGATGATATACATAAATTTTGGGCTAAGTAGGCGTGATGAGCGTAGTGTGGGCGATGAGGGAAACGGGTTACCGCAACGAGAAGTAAGAGTTGTTTCTGTCGTTAAAAAATGCTCTGTTTTTAAAGATTGAAAAAAACACACGAGAAATTCATATAAATTAATAAATTTCATTATGTAGCATATACTGACTGAATTAGCAGCGAGTTAACTACCGCAGGTAATGGTAACTAATCTCTAAAATTCTTGTAGTGACTAAGGGGAAACTAACGGTGATAGATGACAGGGGAGTTTAGTGTTCAGTTGAAAACTAGAAGGGTTGTTGGTGCTATTTAAGAAGACCTCAAGGGAGGTGAGTGTAATTTGCCTAACTTTTATGTTAACAATTTTTCTTTTATGAATTTATCATTAGTTTTGTAAACATTTGTCAATATTTTATTTTATTTGTTTTTTGACTAATTTATCAATACTTTATATTAGTGTGCTGGTGGAGTGTTCACTTCTTATCGCAAAACGTGTACATGTCAAAAGAAATTCTGCCACAACAATAAACCTCTCCGATTTCAAAATCAACTTTAGCAAACCATTATATCTTTCTCTTAAATTTGCAAAAGACGCTGTGGTGACGGTGAGTATGTGACAAACTGACGAGAGCTTGGCAAAAACCCGTTGCTGTTTTGTTTGCCCAGTCAGTTCGGTTCTATAAACCTGAACCACAGCGCACTGAACCAAAAAAATAAGTTTTGATGTGATCAAGATAAACGAGCTACAGTTCCGTTCCGTTTCTTAGATCTGTTTTTCGGTTCAATTAAGTTTGGGACAGTTTTCTGTCACAACCCAACTGTGAACACCCCCAACTATTTCTATTTAATTAGAATAGACAAGCTACTGTTCAGTTTCTTAGATCTGTTTTTCAATTCAGCTAAGTTCGGTACAGATTTTGTCAAAACCCAACTACGAACACCCCTAGCTATTTCTATTTAGAATACACAACTTAAGTTTAGTAGAAGTTATTTGTGTGTTGCTGATCCTTTAAGACAAGTAAACATTTATGATCTAGTATTACCTTTTTTAAGCATATACTTTCAATCTCATGATGCATTCTCCTTGGACGGATTAGTTTATGCTATAATAGCAGCTCTTCAGTAGATTATCTCTTGATGCTGAGCCTCTGGTAGAATGCCAGACTCCAGAGTCAATCATGTTATTCTTTTCCACTCCCATGCTTTAGAAGTCACCATGGTACTGTATTTTTTGGGGATCACCTTTAGTTGCATATCAACGCTTAATCAAAGCACTATTTAAAAGATTCCTTTTGTAGACAGCCAGCAATTTATTTCTACATTGCTAATTCATTTTTTAAAGAGAGATGGGAAAGTGGGGCTGGAGTTTGATGCAGATGCTTGTTTGTTTTGATTACATCACTTTGTGAAGGTATTAATTCTCAGATGATGTGGGTGGTATTCTACAAATTCACTATCCAATATCCTTTCCGTGTTGTCACAAGTCACTGAAGTTAGCAAAAGTTCAAGTTGTTTTTTCCATGTTCAAGAAATGTGAATTCGTTGAGTAATGTTAGACACTGTTTACTTTGTGAAAACATTTTCTATTTTGATTTTCTAAAATTTGTTAGTTTTACTTGCAAACAGAGAGATACTAGACTATTGAAATGAACAACGGTTCATTCAAAAGTCTCGCATCTTCTTACTAACAAGTTAAAATGAACACACATTTTAGAAAATGAAAATAGAAAATGGTCACTCATGTTCTGTTCAGTCTTGCACTGAAGCACTCTGTTCTGTTGTTGGTTTGTGTTGGCAGACGACTCATACGCCTTTTAGATGCTCTGAATGCTCACTCTGCGTTTTTTTGCAATTCGGTTTTTTGCAATTCACGCTCACACGTGGGTTCGCTGGATTGTCCGTGGTAGTGAATGTTTAGGGCTGTGTTTTTTTTATACCGCTTATGTACTAAATTGTTGTATCACCCGTTACGGGTTGCTTTTGTGGTTTATTGGGTCAGGTACATGTCCCCCAAATCTTGTACTTCCTGGTTTTTCTTAATTTATTTCCTATTTTGGCTTAAAAATAAAAAAAAAAGTCTTCAACTATTATTGCTCTGTTTTGCTTGCACAAGGCAGCCTCATCTTGAAACCTTCTGTGTCTCGCTTCCAACTTGTTTTAAACATTAAAATACGCGTTGACTATATTTTGACATGAATTTTATTGTGATGACTAAATCCATAGACTATAATAAGGAATTAGAAGATTTGTCTCGGCATTCCCACATAGTTAATATGTACATAAAAAGTACTCTCTCTGATGACTGGTGTGGTGGTGGTTGACTTATTACCGTTTGCACTTTTTGGCGACATTTTTTTGCTCGTTATTTTCTTTTGCGCTAGCCGACCCTACTTAATTGGATAAAGCTTGGTTGTTGTTGTATTTTCTTTTGCGCACCTTAATTAAATAGCATAATCCTCCATTGCTGAGAGGAGGTGTTAAAATGAATGAGATGACGAACAAATATTGGCTTATTTGAAAATCTGATGGTAACACATTGGGGTAAGGAAAGTAGTGGCCCTGATACCTGCTTGATTGTATGCCAGTCTCCAGCAGCCAAAGCAGTTCCCTATATATTGTCTTTGAATGTATATCAGTATTGGAAATTAGGATGTGATATTCATTATGGAGGTATTTTCTGTAGAGTGGAGTTGATGATTGGCATACTTATTTTTAGTTGTTTACTGTACTTATTTTTCATTGCAGTGTCCAACTTTACTCTAATATCTTTGAAAAATGAACATGGGTTATGCTTAATTATGATTTATCAATGTATTACTTATTTATTATGTATGCATTCTTCTGCAAAACAGGCCTTCCAGCTGAGACTTCAATTGAGAGGTATGTGACTATTGGGGCCTATAGCCTGTTAAGATCCTGCACTATCGAGCCAGAGGTCATTATTGGGCAGCATTCCATCCTCATGGAAGGTTCAATAGTGGAGACACACTCAATTCTTGAAGCTGGGTCAGTAGTTCCACCGGGAAGGATAATTCCATCCGGTGAACTTTGGGCAGGTAATCCAGCCAAGTTTGTGAGGACTTTGACCCATGAAGAAACCTTAGAAATCCCCAAACTCGCAGTTGCAATAAATGATTTAAGCAAAGATCATTACCATGAGTTCCTTCCGTATTCCACAATATATTTGGAGGTTGAGAAATTTAAGAAGTCCTTGGGTATTTCTGTTTGATGCTCTTTGTTGTTAACTTGTTATTCTTTAATGTATGTGTTAGCTTGACTTTTGCTTGTAAGGAAATAAGAATCTAAACACAGAGCAAGTTTTTGTGTTTCCTTTGTGCTGCTTCTGAAAGTATTGATTGAAGACATCATGTCATGTATAATTGACTGCAGATAATATGTTAAGAGATGAGATGCATCATCATCAGTACTTTGGACATTAGTTTTTTCTTTTTGTGCGTCATATCTAGATGGGAAATAGTGGGAAACCTTGTTGCAATTACTCTTGTGTGTTTCTCAAAGGAGGTTCTTCTTAAAACCTGTCGAAGAAACCTACGGCTGTGAATAATAATGCTGATGTAACTTTGAGCATCAAAATTGGCTTGAGGCAACTTGAGACATTCAACATTATCAGTTTATCACATTTGATTCTTCCTACCTGCCCATTTTCCATTTTTTTTCTTGGAAGAGAATCTAAAGCACTAGCTGGCTATAACTAACACTGTTTAATTTTCAATGATTAATTAGACTATAACTAGTATTTTCTTGTTGTAAGAAAATTAGAGAAAAAAGGAGTCTATACATTGTAGTAGAATCTTGATTGGAGTTGGAACAAATTGTCCTCTTAAGTATATCTTGAATGGTAAAAGGATGCAGCACGAGTTCACATACGCAATTCTCAACATTTTTGCACCAAGTGTGTGTGATTGTCGTAACAAATATTTATATTTCTCAATTTTAATGGTCCATTTTAACGGAGACTCAGTGTATGGAGAACTATATTAAACCTTTTTTTTTTAGGGGAGAGCACTATAAAAAACTTGTAGATGTAAGTTGAGATTCATATATAGTCCAAGATCATCCTTAAAATACTGTGAATTTCAACACCAGTTATTGAGGAGAAATGAGAACATAAAGAACAATGCAGTGTACACAGCTTTTGAACTTATAATAATAATTGTTAAATTGTGCACCACTCAAGAGGCTTTCTCCACCAAGTCAATGTTATTTGGAATTGGCTCAGTTTTTATTGCAGAACTACTTGTCAAACGTTGTTAAGTAATAAATTTTTCTCCACTTAATTAGCGAGAGATTAGGCTATGGACATTGAGTTGTATATGTAATATATTGCTAATGTTTGAAATGGCCACTAGAACCTTATAAGAAAGATAAGATAAGATTAAGGTTATCCATTTAATTTCTCATTAATCAACCCACATAAACTAAACAAAACCACGCATTAAAACTAAAGCAAAAACCCTAATAAATAAACTGGTTTTATTTCCTTTTCCATTAGAAGGTGTGAGAAGAGATGGGTATGACTATGAACAATAACAATTAGTTGGCAATTTGGCAGAATATTGTTGGAAGGATTATTTTATTGAAGTCATTAACCAGTGGGGACAGAAATTTCCCCTTTGTGGGCTTGTTATATAATCATCAACCACAGTGCAGTCATACTGAGAGGTGTTGACGTTTCAACCATCTTAATTAAATCAAACTTTTGCTATAATTAAATCAAACTTTATAATAGTATTTCTCCAATTAGAAAGCAAGTCATTTTAAGGATCATTCTTTCATATCCCCAGATGCCTTCGATACAACTTTACTTCAGCTATTAGTTTTGTTGCTCGAGAATAGTCTCCACATACACAATGGTAAAGTAACTGTTGTGTTTATGATTTTTCATTTTTAATTTGACCAAATGGGCAGTGATGTTCGAACGGCTCAATCAAATCAAATCTCCCTATGGTTTGGGGTCTTTGATATGATTGAGCCGTGCCAATATCAATTTCTGTTTGGTATATTTCTTATCTAGTATATCTTTGTTTTGCAAAGGGATTAATGGTAAGATGAACTATTACTACTTTGTAGTATTTTTTTAAACATTTTTCATCTATATTAAAAAAAACTGTTGTGCTTTTAATTAAAAAAAAAAGATAAATTGGTTCTGTAATTTTTTTTTGAAGGAAATTGGTCGTGTAATTAATTAACTCTCAACAATGATGAGCCACCCCTAAAAAAACAATGATGAGCCAATTCACTAAAGACTCGATTCAATAGAAAAAACACTACTCCTCAATTTCTTTTTAGTTTATCGCATTTGAAGACATTTTTTTTCATATTTACTTTATATTTTCAAAGTTGAATGTAATACTAATTATTGTTTTGTCAATACTACATTTAATTATTTATTGTCGAGAAAAATAAATGAAATGAGATAATAAATTATTAATGATATTTTAAGAAGAAGAAAAATAGTCGGATCAAAAGTAACGAAATTTATTGTTTCTCTAGATATTTTGATATGTTATGGTTAGAAATGAGTCAATTAGCATATAAAAAAAAAAAAAAAAAATTAAATGAGTCAATTAGTATTCTCAAGAATATTCCTTGATCCCGAGCATTTCATATAATATCCCCCTTTACCTTGTGGGTCGCAAGAATGAAATTAATGTTAAGTGGCACCCCCTCCTATTAATGATTTCAAGCTCAATGTGGATTGTGAATGATTATCATATTGAATTTGAAAGTACTTACCTTCCATGCACTCCACGAAATCTCTACCTCATGCATGCACTCCACGAAGCATTTTCTCTTGTAGACCAAGTCGAGTGGCATTGTGAAGTTTAAACATATTTATCGCAAGGTTTTTCGGTGTGAAGACAAGTTTGCCAATCTTGATCTTAATGGTGATTTCAGCTTAGTTGAAATTCCTACCCATCCTCAACTTTTTTTTTTATTATTGTTGGTTGATGATGACCGTAGAGGCATGTCTTTCCCTCGCAGTGTTTCTTAGGCTTTACGAGTTTGAAGGGAGGAGAATTGAGGGTTTTGAAAGAAAAAAAAAAGAATAAATTAGTGGAAAAAATAAATGATATTTGGAGGAAAGGACTTTGACCGGGTTAATTTTTCTTAATAAAACAACATCATCCTCATTTTGGGGAAGTGAAATGTTGTATCGAGGTAGAGTTTTTGAGGGTTTTTAAAGGTTTATATGAATCATTTAAATTTAATTTATGTTGTTATAATATTCTTAATTTTAAAAATATATGAATCATAAACATTAGTTTATTATTATTCTCTAACAAAATATTCTTAGAAAAAATGTGAAAGATTTCTCAATTTTCCTTTATATTTCCCACTTCCAAAGACTTCCATTCTCCTCCCCTCCACTCCAAACTCCCGAACAAAACTTAAGTTTCTCTAATTGTAATTTTCAAATAGCGCCCAGTAAATTATCGCATATGTTCAACAACATTTGATAAAATAAAATTGTTTGAAACATATATTTTAGGACAAAACAACATCATCCTCATTTTGGGGAAGTGAAATGTTGTATCGAGGTAGAGTTTTTGAGGGTTTTTAAAGGTTTATATGAATCATTTAAATTTAATTTATGTTGTTATAATATTCTTAATTTTAAAAATATATGAATGATAAACATTAGTTTATTATTATTCTCTAACAAAATATTCTTAGAAAAAATGTGAAAGATTTCTCAATTTTCCTTTATATTTCCCACTTCCAAAGCCTTCCATTCTCCTCCCCTCCACTCCAAACTCCCGAACAAAACTTAAGTTTTTCTAATTGTAATTTTCAAATAGCGCCCGGTAAATTATCGCATATGTTCAACAACATTTGATAAAATAAAATTGTTTGAAACATATATTTTAGGACAAAACTTAGTGTGTGTGTGTCTATATATATATATATAATTTACTCAATCCTTCGAAAAAAAAAATATAATTTACTCAAGGTTGATGGATTATCCCGACCAAGGTTTTACGACTCGAGAGTTTACCTCAACTCGTTTTGCCTAGGTAAACTCGACTCGAGAACTCGTACGAGTTTACCTAAAATTAAAATTATATAAAATTTATTATATGCATGACATATATATGTAAGCTAATATATAATATTGTAAATAGGTTAATAGTGCAAAATATGACTTAATTACAAAGGAAAATTATACTAAACTACCATAATAAAACGTTATGCTCAACTTAGCATCAAAATACAAAAATTAACGCACACAATCATAAGTTTCATAAGTCTCCAAGTTTAAGCCATCCAAAAAAACAAGTTTCATAAGTTCCTAAAGTTGTTAATAAAGCCATCTAAAAAATAAACTAGTTAATTTCTTCAAAAGGTCAACAAACACCACCACAGCAACCCTAACCGGCGTCGAAATCTAAATTTTCACCGTCGGAATCGCAACCCTAACTGGTATGTGCTCCTCTGTTCATGGTTTGAGAACTTAGAGAAGAAAGAAAAAGAAACGTTTCATCTCAGGAACAACGTGTTACTCTAAAGGTAATTATTCAGTAAACGTTTCAGTCTTTGGGCTTTGTAGAAAAGGAATTGGGTTTTGAAAAAAAAGGACCCAAAAAAAGAACCGATTTTTTTTTTTTTAGATGTAAACTCGTAAAACTCGGTAAATTCGGTCGAGTTTACACGAGTTTACCGAGTGTTAACTCGGTCAAACTTGTAAAACCTTCCGATTTTACCAGAAACCGAGTTTACCTCCGAGTTAACACGATTTTGGTACCTAAAAACGTAAACTCGGAGTGTTAACACTCGATTTGCGAAACATTGATCCCAACCTAATGCATTATTTCAATAAGTAAAAAAAAAACACTAATATAAATATTAAAAGGTTTTTTTTAGGGAAAATATTAAAAGGCTGTTGATTTGAGGTAATTATATTTTTTTGCTATCTTCTAATTACAAAACTGAGACCCTGTTTTTTTTTTTTTTTCCTTCCAATTTTTAATATTTGTATATATAAAACAATGAAAATATTAACAGTATTATTTTCATTATTTTTTACATAAATATTTGAAAACTGAAAATAAAAATAAGAATAAAATATTATACGAGCTGTGAAACAAAATATAAATATAAAAACACTTTTGTAGAACCCAGTTTTTTGTTTTTTTTAGAGATCTAGAACCCAGTTTTTAACTAACCATTAATATATTTCCAACTACTTTTCCAGATCCAAGGCAATGATGCAAACAGTTGGTAGTCCTCTGTAGCAACCCAGTCACTTATAACACGTGGGATAAAAGGAGTATTTTTCCGTTGGATTGTGAGGGAGTTTGAGGTCATATTAGATTTAGAGCAATCAGCCAATCACACAAGTACTATATTGTACAAGTCATTTCAATTATATATATATTGTTTAATATTTAATTTTTCATTTAATATAAGATTCTTACTTACACTTTGTTGATAAAGTAACAATCTTGCTCTCAAGTATATATGTGTCCATCCCGTGTCAAAAGAGTGTGTGTCCATTCATGCAGATAAGCTCCCCTTTAAACACAAACTTTTCCGTTCACTTACACTTGTTTGTGTGTACCAGAGTCCGCTCATCATCCAACTTCGTTGCAGCAAAACACATGTTTGTGAAAATTCTTCACACAAAAGGGATCATACATCTAATTTTTCTAATGGCATAAATCATATTTGTTCTATTGGCTTTCATTTTTCACAACAAATTGATTCGCACAAGAGAACCAAAGTTTTTAATACTAGTGTTGGATCATAAAGAGAGCTCGGAGATCATCACATTAAACTTAAAACAATTAAACAAGTGGATTAGACACACTACCTTAATCCAAAACATTAAGACAATAAAAAGTATTTACTTATATGTTGTTCAATATCCACTTTTCGATTCAATGTGAGACTCTTAAAATTTGTTTGATGCATAAAAGGTTAAGTGATGGACAAAACACCATATGACAAATCTTCAAAGTACTATACAACTTTCTGTCATGTATCATGTTTTGTGAACAATGGACAACATAAACACAATAAAAAGAAGTTACTAGCAATGCTCTTTATGAATTTAAATATTAATAAGAAAGAGAATATCTTTTTTATTAGAAAATAAAAAAAAGTATTTTGGCATTTTAAATATTTGTATATGAGACAAAAAGTTGTCATGAATAGTATCTCCCTAAGAAATTCACACAACAAACCAACATGTTACTCTTAAACGATAGTTCATAATCCATTGCCTTCATGCATTAATTGAAGACAAACTGATAAATTCACAAATAGTACAACAGAAATAACAGATCATCAGCAAACAAATTAAGGTGACAACCTTATAAGACGAAGAAGAAAATCCTCTAATCTAATCCCATTGAAAAGGAAATAATGGAGAAGCTTCATTATTATTCCCCTGAGAATGGGATTCACTAGAACCCATGTTATACATTGAGGAACAATGACCACTCTGATCATTTGAACCCAAAACTGAGTCCACAGACCCCAAGCTATGGTCATGCAAACTCAAGCCTAAGGGTTGCATAAAAGATGAGTGAGTATTCACCATCTGATTCAATCCATTTTCAGGATGATCATGTGTTTGTGATACTGGTGATGACAGAAGAGAGAGAGCACAAGAAGTGTTGTTGTCACAAAACATTTTGTATCTTTCTGAAAAAGGATTGGTCCTGCTAAACGTGCGACTCATGGATGAAGCTTGAAGAGGTTGGTTGTTCACAGTGGCTGCTGCTGTTGGCTGGTTATTTTGTATGAATGACACTTGTTTCCCTTCTTTGTAGCTGCTGGTTGAAGATGTTGTTCCAAGAAAAAGGTCTTGTTTATCGACCAGATGGTGCATTTGTTGGTGTTGGTTGTGGCTATGAAGCCTAACATCTCCTCCACCCCAAGTAGGGTTCATCATAGCAGTAGAAGGGTATACATGTGAACTTGAGAATGGTAGCAATTGTGTTCCTGATAAAAATATATATTGTAGTAAATTTATATATGTATTACTGCATGAGGGTTCTTTTCATAACAAAAACAAAACACCAAATCATTAATACTCATACTGATAAAGAACATTCAAATGAGTAGATGCTTTTTTTTGCTAAATTACATTTTAGTCCCTTAAGTTTCTTTTTTAATCATGCTGGGCACTAACTTTTTTCATTTTAATTTGATTTCTTAAGTTATAATAAACATTAGTCATTTAACCCACTTGAGATGGTTTGATGGTATTAACTTGGGACCTGAGAGAGTACTCCTCTTTAAGGTCTCAGGTTCGATTCTCTTTGGTGTAGTTTGAGTGGGCTAAGGGTCAACTTATCTTATTATGCTTGTAACTTAATGGACAAAAGATGAAACAAAAATACTTAAGATCAAAATGTCTAACGCTTGAAATTTAAGGTTATGTTCTATTTTGCTCCTTTAAGTGATAAATGGTTATTTATTTCGATTTTATGTTTGCGTTTGTCAAATGTTTCCTTCTTTTCTTGTTAAATTATGCGCCTAATCACCAAAATATAATGGCACGTAGGAAAAATTTGACAGACTCAAAAGAAAAATTGACAGAAGGGTCAAATTATCTTATTATGCTTGTAACTTAATGAACAAGAGATTAAACAAAAAAACTTAAGAGATGAAAATGTCTAACGTTTGAAATTTAACGGACTAAAATTGAACGTAAAAACTTAAGAGACCAGAACAAAACCTAAAAATAACTACGAGACTTTTGAAGTAAAAAAAAAAAAAAAAAAAACAGGAATTTCAACTGTGAATACTCTTGAAAATTTGTCTATATTTCTTATAATTAATAACGAGAAAAATTGCTCTATTTTTTCTCATATAAAGTAGTATATGGATTAATAACTTATAACTGCAATTTGCATATAAATCATTACATTATGTATATATGTACACATAGCACCTGGTTTGGTTTAATTTATTAATATTTTATTAGTTTTGATTGATAATATAGACACATATTCTAAAAACATGATGAACTTTTTACAATTATTAGTTGAAACAAATAATATAAGCAATTTTTTCTGAGACCAATTAACTAGACAGTCAAATGTTTGTTTCACATGTACAAATATACAAGGTCTAGTTTATGTGTTGTGAAGATAAATGTCCGAATGATGCAAGAACTATTGAAGCAAATAGATAGACAATAACTTGTTAGAAATGACAGTCTAGTAGTGACTAACTAGCTTGCCCTCACTCAAAAGCTGAAAAGTCTTTTATGTATGTGTGTACTACTGACATAGTGACATGTTTGTTGTTTTAGTAATGGCCACTAGATTGTCATAAACATGGCAAATAAGTGGACCAAATCAAGGATGGTGGCAGCATGGTGAGGTAGCTAGCCAGCCAGCCAAGTGCATTATGTAATTTTTGTGTTATTTCTGACTCTTTTAAGATGTTTGTACCTATGTGGGGATCCTCAGCAATTGTCTGCTCCAAATGTAGACAATTATTGGGTCCACTTAGATAATATGTTAGCTAGCTATAACTTTAAACTAACCTTGGTAATTGGACAAAAAGCTACTACTTCGAGTAATAGGTTCTGGTTGTGGTTTTCTTCTCCGTCGGTTGTGCCCATCTAAGCGTTTCCTACAGCTCCTCTTTCCTTCATCAAATTCCTCTAGAGCATGGAATCTACACAATTAAGGAAACTTCCTTCATAAATGAACCTAAAAAATTAAATGACTTGAGAATATCATTTTCACCACTTTAATTTCAGAATCTACTAGTAAGATTTAGATGGGGTCTCTCAAGTAAGATTTTTTTTTTTTAATATTGTAGATAAATATTTAGATCAAAGGAGACACATCCATATACAAGATCAGATAAAATCATATCAACCTAAGTGAGAATTTATAACAAAGTACATAATTTTGTACTTTAACCAAGTTACAACATGTGTGACCGGAATGTCTAACTAAATTAACCGTTAACAAGTGTTTTAGTAAGGGATTATCTTGATTAATAAGAAATTAGTTTCTAGTTAGAATTGTTTTATCAATTGAGATTCCTTTTTTGTTAAGGATTGTGCTTCTACCTCTTCTAATGAAGGCTAAATTAAGATTCTAAAAATAATAGAAAGCAACTAGCAAGAATACTTATGAAGTTAGCATGAATAATAATGGGAATACATGCACATAATTTAGAAGTTTACTAGGTACAATAAACAAATGCATTAATTAAGAGAGAAAAAATTCATTAGCACTCTAAAGTGAAAATAAACAAACTTATGACAAAGCCAAGTTGAAACACAAAAAGCTTATGGATAAGAAAAAAGAACCTGCTACATTGCTGGCAGAACCTTTGCTTATGTCCACCAATTGTGACCTGTGCAGTCTTGGAATGAAGTTCACAGACCTTATGACGCCTATGATAGTCTCTACAGTTACTAAGATCAGCTTGACAACCATCCACAAGACATGAAACTATCTGAGTTCCATTGTTAATAGCTCTAGCTCTCTTAGATGACCCTGAAGTTGAAGATGATGAAGATGTCATTTTGGTAAATCCACCAACATCTTTGGACTTTGTAAGCCCTGATTCAGTGCTAGAATTTCCAACATGACCAAGCTTCAAATCAACAGAAAATTCTCCTTTTGTTCTGTAATCTCCAAACCTCCTAATTGAACCATCCATTGTTTCTATGTTGTTTAAGGTTCCTTGATCCATTTCAGTTAAATCCCATGAAGGTGCTTTCAAATTATTCCACTCCATAACACAAGATGCTTCTCAATTTCATGAAAATGAAAATAAGGAGAAAATTAACAAGGAACAAAAAAATAAAATTAAAAAAACAACAACATTGGCACTTAATAGAGGAGAAAATTATGAAAAAATTTCAAGATATAAAATAGGCACTTCCTATGCAAACATAATAGACATTGGTTTGTCCTTATTAAGGAAAAGAGAGAGTGAGAGTGAGTAGAAGAAACCTGCACCAAAGAGTGCTAAAAAAACATGAAACATAATTAATGATAACTATCATAGCGGACAAGTTGAGAGAGTTCCAAGGAAACTGAAAGTTACAAATTAAGAGGGTTACAAACATTCTAATATAAAGTAACTACATGTTATAAAAAAAAGGTAAGAAAAATAATGTATAATAAAAAAAGGCAAGAAAAATTGGAAAAACAAAATGTAAAAAAGGAACTAAATATAACTGAAAGCTGAAGAAGTAAACTTGCAGAAGGAAGATACTTACCAGATAGTCAAATTAAAGAGCTAGATTTTTCATTTTTATATTTTAAATAAAATAAAATAAAAAAAGGCATAAAGAGAGAGGATTTTATGTTATATAGAGAAGGAATCAAGACTAAGTTATTAACCCCACCTTATTATGAAGATGAAATTGTGGATTTGTAAGGACAAATGTGTGGATAATGTGTATTGAAAGTTGAAGCTAAAACTTGGGGAGAAAAAAGAGAGAAGAAGATGAATGAAACTGAAAAAGGGTGTGTTGTGTTTAACTAGTTCAACCAAGTAATATAATAATAATTTAGAATTTCTTTTTTACTAAAAATAGAGGGTTCATCTCTGTATATGTAGCTTGAGAAAGGAAAGAAAGAAGATAATTGTCATAATAAGGACAGGCTGTTGGTTGCTTTCAACTTTTAATAATAGTCAGGAAAAGACAAGTACAAAGAAAGAATGGATGCTCATGACAAACTAAGCATATGGAATTGTGTTTCACATTTCATAGCATGTCTTCTTCTAAGGTTTTTTTTCTATTATTTTCTTTCTAATATTATTTTTATGAGCAATGATATTTGAACAACTATTTGATGATAATTTTTGTGATAACCTACCTTTTCTCTCTTTTTATTGGTTAAAAATAATAGAGAGAGAAAAAGAAAAGAGAGATTAAAAACATAATGTGAGTATGAGAGAGAAGGTTGTACAAAAGTTATCATAAAATGGATCTATAAATATCATTTCTCTATTTTTATATATATTATTTACTTGGAATTTGGAATGGAAGCTCGCAAAGTGTAGTCTAGCCCACCCTCCTTGGAGCCACAATGGGGAACAAAACAAAACACTTCCAATTTCAAAATGACTTATTTGTGGAAATATTTTCAGTTGTTTAATTATTAAAACATTGCTTGATGTTTTGTTTTTGAAACATGAAAAATGTCAATGAGTATCTTTGTTAGCATGAACCTTAAAATATACTTCTTTCGTCCCTATATTTAAGCATTCATTTGACTTTATTTTTGTTCTTAAATGTAAATCCCTTTTCAAATTACTAAATGTATTTATTATTTTTTTCCTAAACATACCCCTAATTAATACTACTAATTTATCTTGAAATATGAAAAGTCAAATTTAATATACATACAAACAAATGACAATTTGGTAATATTAACACATAAAATGGACACTTTAATTACACTAACAACTTTTCTTAAGAAATGTGAAAAATGTAAAAGGTGTTTATATACAGGGACGGAGGGAGTATGTAGAAAATAATTAAGTACATGTTTTGATATGCGGTATTAGACCATGTGTAATAGTAGTGTTGAATGGAACTTTCAACATGTTGACATGCTGCAATGGTGTGTTGAGTTGTGTTGAGAGCTGATGTGGAGGAGAGAGATGTTGAATACATTCAACATGTTGAATTTGTCTGCCAGAGGGACATGTGGCGCGCGTTTATTTGCCAAACCTAGCGCGTGTGCAACACGCCCCGACAGGGGCGAGTGGTGCTGCAGGAGGCGAAGAGAGAATATGCTTTGTGTATAAGTGGGTGACACATGGCTGATTTTGATTGGCTGTATGAATTTTTCTCATCTTAATAATTTAAACTCAATTATTTCACTCGAACTTAATTTTTTTTTACCAGAATTCATGATTTTTTTTTGTCTATAAATAGAGACTTGGTTCATTTGATTTGGACACTGAAAAAAAAACCAAGTTTTTCACTATCTTAATCTTATTATTATCCTTCCATTAGCTTTTATTTTAAAGTTTTAAACTTCTTTTTAGTGAAATGGATCCGAGTTGCGTGATCCAAATGTTCATCACGAATTGCAAGCAGATCTAGTGAAGCACATGTGGTCAAAGTTTGGAATGTTTCGTGATTGAATATGATTTGTAGCGTACTAATTAAGTTGTTTGTGTATTGTGTGTTTAGTTTGTTGTCTTGCATTTTAAGTTATTTGTGTGGCACGCGCTTAGTTTATTGTATAGCATTTTAAGTTAAGAAAATCAAAATAAATATTTAAATAAATTTTGTTTTTACAAAAAACTAAAAATAAATTGTTAAGTGTTTATTATTTTAATTTAATTATAATCGATAATTATAATTTTATGTAATAATAAAAACAAAAATATAAAATTAAATAAGAATATGAAATAAAAAGGTGTGGGGTAGAGTGTTGAATGAAAAACCATTGGAGAGAGTATTTGTTGAATGAACGTTGAATTATTTGGTAGAAGAGAAAAAAAATGATGTGGAGTGTTGGGAATTGAAAAAGTGAGTGTTGAAGATTTTTACTATTGTAAATGGTCTTAGGCAAAAAGCACTCGTCTATATGAATCTGGAACTCCTAGTTTCTCATTTCACGGCAAAAATAGTACACTCGTCTATATTTGTTATATTATTGTTGTCATTAACAAATATAAATATGGTTTGTTAAATTTGTTACATTTGAAACTCACAAATTTCTATACTTATAATTTTTTTATCTATATCAAAAAATTTATATAAAATATCGTTTGTAATTTACACGTTAAATCTATATAAAATATCGTTTGATAATCTACAAACGCTGAGGCTGTGCACCGTCTCTTCGCCAGTAATTGATACTATATATTCATAGAAACGGAAAAATTAATAATTAAAAACGGCCCTTTGTCATCCCTGGAAAAATTCCAAGCATGCATAACACATTACAAGTGTCTACTATTAAGTCAATATGTATTTTTCAATGATTTTTTTTAGAGACATGTTTAACATATTACATTGAATGATTTTTTTATGGACGTGTTTAACAAATTACAAAAAGTTCATTCGCAAAGAATAAGCTGGAATTTTGATTTCTATATTTAGATTTTCATTATTTTTATCTTTAACTTTTTACTTTTAAAAATTAATATTTAATTCATCCAATGTTAAAAAACTATACATTTTTGTAAAAGAATTTTTCATAATGTTTTAAACATGCTAACAAAAATAATTCAAAAATTTAAAATTTTAAAGACAATTAGGCAAACTTGATTTTAAAATTGACTAATCTGCATGTAGGAAGATTTTACAGGGATAACAAAATGCCACTTTTTCCTTTGAAACAAAAAAAGTTGATAGTTTTACAGGAATAAAAAACATATTTAATTCTTATAAAAAAAAATCAATAAATATATATAATTTTTTATTCTTTTGTTTCTTTTAAATTATGGTAAACATGTTTTTTTAATAGTATTGCAGGATGTGTAACCGAAAAAATAGTACCGTTGGACAAGTTTGGAAAGAAATGAGCTAGCCTTTTTTTTTCACCGGCAAATATTTAAATCAGTGCTGATAATTTTTTATTTTTTTTGAAAGAATCAGTGCTGATAATTTTCGTGATCAAACTCGGATATCCTATTTAGAAACTTTTTGGTGTACTTTTGTTAATGTGATTTTAGATTTGAGCATCTTACTTAACAACGACAGCAACTTATCAAAAACTTTTATTTTTGGGTTAAATATGTTTTACCTCCCTATAAATATACTAACTTTTCGTTTTAGTCCCTCTAAAATTTTCCTTTAACTTTTAGTCCCTAAAAAATTTTGCATCTTCACTTTTGGTCCATCTTTTAAAGTAAACTCATATGTAGAATTCATATTTTTGAATAAATGTTTTTAGAAAAATTCATAATATTACAAGAATCACTCCCAAAAAAAATTAGAATTTTTTAACAAAACATGAATATAATATGAATTTTTATATATTTTATGGTTAAAAATTCATATTTAATTTATGTTTGGTTAATAAATTCTAATTTTTTTTGGGAAAGGTTTTTACAATATTCTACACATTTCTATACATTTTCATTAAAAAAAAACTAAAATTTACTTTAAAATAGGGACCAAAAATAGCGATTGAAAATTTTATATGGACTAAAGGTTTAAGGAAAATTTTAGAGGGACTAAAACAAAAAGTTGATATATTTATAGGGACTAAAAACATATTTAACCATTTATTTTTATTAGAGAAAAAAATGGTATATATTCGATCCCGACAACTATAGAAAACTTTTTCTCTTCAACAATTAAGGAGTCTCATTGTCAAAATAAGAAAAAACATAGATAAATGTTGATCTTACAATCTAAAAAAATTATGTGATTCTTGTTTTCTTCAATTTCTTTTTATTTATTTTCTAAATGCATACTTTAAAGTACAAATTAGAGAGACATATTAAAAACTTTTTTTAGTTTACTATCATTCAGGTCATTAAATCCTTAATCAATTAAAATTTTGTAAATAAGTAATGTGTACATGTGAGATCTATTTATAACTTTTTAATCTATTTCTGATGTGGATGTGACATGTGAAAATGTTTTCTAACTAGAGCGAAGAGTGATAAATTAACTCTATTGTGAGTGATGTACAACGTCAGAGGTGTTGCCCTCACCATGGGCAGGAGAGCCGGTCGCCTATAACAACATTTTCTTTTGGGTACCAAAATTATTATTTTTGCTTAGTAGTTACTACTATATACATATATGTTTTTTTTTAAACTCGTTATGATTAATTTTATTGAAAACTTATTTTAAAGAACTTGGGTCATGAATTTGTCTTTTGTAACAAAAATTGCAATAAGAAAGTCATTTGAATGATTAAAATGGGTCAACTTTATTGATCCGTTTAGAGCAAAAAAAAGTCTTAGAATCGGCCATATTATTTTAGTTTTCGTGTCAATACATACATTTTTTATATATCTTTTATTGTCCCATAAGTTGTCTCAAAAATTGTTGTTCAAATAAGATGCCTATTTTCTTTTATAGTTTTTTGGCAAAATTGCGTCCATATCTTTTACACGCAGCCCATATTTCGAACATACCCTTTATTTATTTTTCTTTTCATGTTGATCTTCAGTGTTACATTATATTTACAACGTTAGACTTTTTTAACGGTTTATGTTTAAACAAACTGCATGTGTGACATGTTCTCTCTCATACTTATATTATATTTTTATTTTCTCTATTACTTTGGTTTTTGTGTCGATACCTCGTTTTCTTTGTAAATCAATAGTTGTCATATAAATTGTCATTGAAATGGTTGTTCAAATAACACAACTCTACTCACTTTCTTAACATCCAAATTCAACAAAGATTCTTTGTACGCAATCAATATGAAATTAGAGGGGGAGAAATGGGAATGAGAGGAATATACAATCAAATATGATGGGTTGTGACTTTGATTTGGGAATTGGAGTTTAATTTTAGTTTTAGTTTTCATTATGAGTTTATTCCATCGCAAATTTAGGGTTTTTTGGTTTTCAATTTAAGACATGGGAGAAGGAAGAAGATGATTCTAGGGTTTTCTAGGTTTTAACAGCCACATGATTTTTTTTAACGAAAGGTCAATTTGTTCTTGAAAGGGCAACGGTGCAACCAAATCATCATAACTTAAAGGCTAATGATACAAACGAAAGGTAACATAAATGACTAATTTGAGGATTTTTGTAAGACCTATTCATAAAATGGGTCAAGCTTAAAGTATTAGCTGCTTAATTTTGCCTACTTGTTTTCTCTCAACGTGGTCAGTGTATGGTTGCCCTATGTATATGTGTTAACTTTGATTTTTGGTTTTGAAAGAAATCTACTAGAAACATCGATCAATAGTTGTCAATGTGTGGTCTTGACAAATTCAAAAGTAAGCTTCTACATAAATAAATGTAGGCATCCATAAAATAAATGTAGACATTCAAAGGATGGAGCAAATTCACATTCAAGTCTCATATATCATTTCTAAAAGAAACATGCATGTCGAGACAATGCTATGTACAAGATGAAAAAACCATTTAATTGTCATCTTATACTTAATGGAGCTTACTAAATGAAGATATATAATATATGCATAGAAAATAAAAGCTTTGTATTAAAATAAATTATGTGAATAGCACAAGTTGGACAACAAATTAAAGTAACTACTTATAACGATTCTGAAAGTTATAAGTGAATTAAAATGCAATGTGAATCAAAGAAATATTTTGAAAGTTGAACTTCAAGTGTCATCCTTCCTTCAAAAAAGTTGAAGTGCAAAAGAACTTGTAAAATCAACATAAATTGATTCGAAGTTCAAAAAGATCTGTACACTATCTAAATATGAATTACAGAAAGTAAGTAATTAAGAACATAAACAATTGTTAGGCAAAATGATGAACAAAAAGTAAAAACAGTAGAAACATTTATCTGAAATTAAATTAATAGAGAAACTAAGTCATACAATCATTTATCTGAAAATAGCAGTATAGCAAAAAAAAAAAAAAATGTTATTTGTACAATCATTTTTGTACAACTTTTATATAACTTTCTCTCTCATACTCACATTATCTTCTTATTCTTTCTCTTCATTTTTCTCTCTCCATTATTTTTGACCAATGAGAAGAGAGAACAACAAGGTTGTACCAAAAGTTGTACAAAAATAATTGTTCAAATATCATTACACTAAAAAAAATTGAGAGAAGAAAAATAGTATAATGGCTAGTGGCTTAGCATGTATGTCTTTGTCGGATATACTTTGCTTTGTTGAATTTTCAGTTCTGGTCTCCTTTCTTGATCTCTTCATCATCATTCACCAACTCTTCTGTAAACATCAATTGTACTCTCTACCATCTTTTTGACGAATTTAAATTTGTCACCTAATAAAATGTGTTGTAGTATCGTTATTCATTCAAATAAACTTGTTTTTACTTCTTTAAAAAAATAGTACCAGTAACATTGGACTGTGGTTTCTTACCACATGGCTAATGATGAGCCCTGTTGTGGGCCTTTGCAATAGACTCTCGGCATTAATTTAGAGGGCTCCAGGTTTAGAAACCTTGCTGATTTAAGACACAACAATTATGAGACACAATAAAATGTCATTTGCACAAACACTTCCCAGCACGTGATTCTTTTAACCCGATATGTCTTAATTTCGCGTCCTATCCTGCGACCCTGATGCTGCATAATTGATATTTAATGACTCTCAGAAAGATTTATTGTGCTAGTAGTACACAAACAGTTGAAAATGGTTGGAAAACCGGTCGAACGTGGTTTACTTCGGTTAGACTCGATATAAATTGGTTTAGTCCAACGCTTTTTTTCAACTCGAAAACTAGTCGAGATACCCGTGCTACAGCACGGGTAGCGCGGTTTCGCCGCGCTGTATGGCCCCGGCTCTGCCGCGTGTCGCGTCTCGGCCGCGCTTGGTATAGTGATTTTTTTTTGTCCACAGTGAAAATATGTAAAGTATTTAAAGCATAATAATGTATATATTGATCGGTAGTAATGAAAAATTATAAAATAATTAAATTTTAATATGAACAAATATATATTAAATTTTAGCATTGACGATATTATCCCTCAAAAAAAAGCATTGACGATATTAAAGAAGCTAATAAATAAAAATAATCATAGTTTTTATTTACTAATATGTTTTAGTGTGAAAAATAACCAATAAACATCTCGTGAAAAATCATAATTAATGTATCATATAATATTGTTATAGTAAAATATATTTCATAAATAAACGTATGCTAACATATTCTCGTAAAAAAAATACAGTGAGATATATCTTTGTTAATATATAGTCCATACACTCATGTATATTTTATCAATATATATAGTTCTCGTTAGATTTCAGAAATAAGAATATACTAATATATTCCCATAAAACAAACATATACTCATATATTTTTTTATTAATATATAGTCCATATACCCACATATACTTTATTAATATATTAATAAAACTTAGGCAGTCGCGGTGTTTAAATAGAGATATTAAAAAATACTAATTTTTTTTTTGAAAGATTAAAAAATACTAATTAAAACTGATCACTCGTTATAGTTACTAAAATGGGTCTCGTGTTACAATTGTACACTCCAACAGATTTTTTATTGATACATTTAAAAAAAAAACAACGGAAAAAATTGAAGTATGATTAATCATAGTATATTATAATTTTTTTCTTGTTTTAGTATTGACGATATTAAAAAAGCTAATAAATGAAAATACATTTTATAAATGAAAAACCCTTAAAAAAACATATAGTGAGATATATTTTTGTTAATATATAGTTCATATACTCATTTGTATTTTATCAATATATAGTTCCCATTAAATTTCAGAAATAAGAATATATTAATATATTCCCATAAAACAAACATATACTCATATATATTTTTATTAATATATAGTCCATACACCCACATATATTTTTATTAATATATTAATAAAACTTAGGCAATCGCGGTGTTTAATTAGAGATATTAAAAAAATACCAATTAAAATTGATCACTCGTTGTAGTTATTAAAATGGGTCTCGTGTAGGGGTGGGAATGAGCGGGGCCAAGCCGGGCTTTACTTAAATAAGTTAGGCCTAGCTGAAAAATCTAAGGCCTAAGTCTTGGCCTTTTGTCAGTCAAAGACTTTATTTTAAGCATGGTCTGGCCTTTTTTAAAGTCTGGACTGACCTATTAGCCTGTCTAAAAGCCTAGTTTGTGTTACAAATTTTAAAAAAGAGTCTATTCATAAATTTTTTTCCTTTCAATTTGTGCAACGTACTTAATATAGAGAAAAACATTAATTAGATACAAATGAAACTAATGAAACACAATTGTAAAATTTATAGATGGATATCAACTCAAGAATAATCATGTCTGATAACAACAAGGATTTCAAACTTAATCTAATAACCATACTTAACCTTAGGCATATCATTAGCAAACCTTAACAATTCACACAAATATATAATAATAATAATAATAATAATAATAATAATAATTGTGGTATGAGAATTTGAATGATCAGTAATTCTTTTTGATATTTATAAATATAAACAATAAATATGGAAAAATGCAATATACTTGTATACGGGCCGGCCTGATAGGCTTGGTAGACTTTTTTATAAGCCTAAGTCTGGCCTAATTGGAAATGCTAACCGGTGCCCCCGAGACACTGGTTAAGGATATGAAAAAGGAAATTATATTGTAGTTAATGCATTGAAATTGTGTAATTAATTTATAATAAAGTCAAAAACAGTTTCCTTTTATGGTAATAATTCTCTTTTATGGTATGCTTAACCAGTGCCCCGCGGACACCGGTTAGCAGGACCCTTAAATTAATAGTTTTTTTAAAAAGCTCAAGCTTGACCCATTTATTAAACGGGCTAGGCCGAGCCGAGCTTTTAGTAGGCCGGGCTATAGGCCCCTGACGAGCAGTCTGGCCTATTCCCACCCCTAGTCTCGTGTTACAATTGTACACTACAACGTGTTTTTTAGTGATACATTTATAAAAAAACAACAGAAAAAATTGAAGTATGATTAATCATAGTATATTATAATATTGTTCTTGTTTTAGTATTGTTGATATGAAAAAAGCTAATAAATAAAAATAATCACAGGTTTTATTTACTAATATGTTTGAGTGTGAAAAATATTAATATGCGTCCTGTGAAAAAACATAATTAACGTATTATATAATAGTGTTATCGTAAAATACAAAATTATATTCAGATATAACAACAACACTTGTTAGTTTCCTCTAAAAAAAACTTGTTAGTAAAACCGAATTGAAAATTAGCAGAGAAAATGGAGTTGAAAATGAAAAATGAAGAAAGTTGGTAAGAAAAAGACAAGAGAGGAGAGTGAGATTAAGAGAAAAAAGTTTATTATTAAAAAATAAAGGTGAGAGAAAAGTTTATTATTAAATAAATAAAGATGAGAGAGAAAGATTTATTATTATGAATAGAGAAAGATGAGAGAGAAAAATTTATTATTAAATGAAGAAAGGTGAGAAAGTGAGTTTTGACAAAAATAACCCTAAAGTTGTAAAGGAAAAAGTTTGGAAGAAAATTAAGTATGGATAGTTGAGTAATTTTAATAATATCTTGTTTTCATATATTGTAAGTGACCGTTTAATTTAGATTTCCGAATAGTAAGAAAGAGAATAGTTACTTGGTGATAAACATGTTGGGTCAACAAGTGGTTTATAGCATGAAAAATACTTATATGGTCACATCACAATGATTTGAACACAATATTGGACACACACATCAAAATATGTATTATGCAATTATATATATATTTTTTAAATATGTTAGTGTCTATATGTTGTACTCAAATAGTTGTGAGTACCCAAAACTTCGTCTCATGGCATGGTGTTACCGTGTTACTATTTCTTTTTCCAATAAATTTGATCCCTTAAATTACTTTGGTTTAATTACATAAATAGTCCCTTAACTTATTTGTTGTTTTTGATTTGGTCCCTTAATTTTAAAATTTTCCATTTTGGTCCTTCATGTACACATCCGTTAGTGAAGTTGGTCATCGCTGTTAGTTTTTTAATATATAATATGTATGATGTGATTTTCACCACTTGATTCAAACCAGTGTAAGTGCACCATCACCACATAATTTTTTCTTTTTACTTTTATTCATCTCCTTCACTATTCTTCTTCTTAATCTTCATCATCTTCAACAACATGTTCATATAAACCCATAATTTTTTTATAAACATCACTGAAATCTCAATAATCCTCAAAAGAATCACGCTCAACAGAATCAGGCGCTGAATTTATTTTTTTGCAATTTCCACGCTCAACAAAATCATTCATCTTCTTGAACAATCTTGAAGAGAAGAATCAAACCCATAAATTATAAAAATCAATTTGTTGGATCTGAAACTTTAACTCTCATCAACAAAAACACATAAATCATGTTCGTTTTCCTTCAATTTCTACTTCACTTCACAAATTGTTTTCCTGTTCTTTTATTTGGGATTGTTGCTGTTGTTGTTGTTGATGTTTTGATGTGTTGACGATGATCATGATGAGAGAATTTGGAGAAATCTATTGTTCTAATTCATGATGATGATGATGATGATGAAAGGAATCAAAAACGGGTTAAATCTGGTGATTTCGAAAATATTCGATTTCGTTTTTTAATTTTTGATTTTTGGTTTTGTGATTGTAGTTTTGACATGGTGAGACTGGGATCTGATGAAGTTTGTGAAAAGATTAAAACTTTAGTGAAAATTTACGAAACATGGATCTGGAGGAGAGTGACCCAAAAACTAAATTGATGAAAAAATTGAAATTTTGTGGTTTTGATGACTGGAAATTTGAAGAGAAAAGTGGAGACGGAAGAAGAAGAAATTTTAGAGAGAGAAGAAAAAAAGAAATTTTATGAGAGTTTATTAATAAAGAAATTTTGTTTGATTTTTGATTTTTAATTTTTTTAGTTTAATGATGAAGATAGATGAATGTTTAGATGTTGGTGATGTACACTGAGATATAATAAACCTGCATTATCTAACAGCTCTGTTTTTAAAATAAATGATCCAACAGTTAAAGTTAAAAAATTTAAAAGATCTAGGATGGACAACATACAATATTGATCCTAGCAAGTCAATTATTGTCAGGCACGTAAATTATTGCCTTTACATATATAGGGCCTGGTTGTGCAGCTGTGTTAGCATAGCTTGCATTTTGCAATAGGCTTTCAACTATATATATGCCCCAGATTTGTTAGCAAAAATTGGTTCCAATAATATACTCTACTCTACTGTACTTGGTTGTTGGGAGGGAGTTTAAATGCAAGGTAACAAAATAGCATGACGGTAATGCACAGAACCTCAAGAATTCATTTGTTCTTTCAAAATATGGTAATATTATCATGTAAAGGATATCACTCTATTCTTTCATTAAAATAAAAAATGTGTCACTCTATTCAAATATTTGCACAATTGGCATTACATTTTCAGAAACCGACTCTAGATGCTCATAATGAAAATAAGTATAAATATGCATATACGTGTAAGTTCAAGATTGTCTTCATGAGTACTTGTTTTATAAAAATGAATTGTTTATTTCTTTTTTGAGGAAAAAAAGGATCGTGTTATTAGAAATTGAGATTTGAACATAAAAAACATAACATGCAAAAATCTTACGTTTGATCTGAGTTTAGAAATTTTCTAAAACAAAATTTAGTTTCAATTTAGTTCTGAGCAGAGTTTCAGTTTTTTTTTAGTCAAACAAATCTCTTCTTTACTCTGATTCAAAATTTAGTTTCAATCATTTTTTTTTTTAGTTCTGTCTCAGATTCACCCAACAAAAAATGATTAAAATAGAAATAATTGAAAATGACAAAATAACTAGGTCTCAAAAAACAAAAAACAATTTCAATTTCGACAACACATACTTGCAAGCATTGTGCGAGCAGCCACTGCACAATTATTGAGAAAACTATATTAACAACACTCATGGTTTTTCAAAGCGGTGAATCACATACTTCTTTTAAACAATAGGTAAATTCTCGGGTATGTTTGAGTTTGGATGGGTACCGGTACCCTTTAAGAAAAGTTTGTTTAACAATTAAATTTATTTTAAAATAAGTTAATATGAAAATATGATACGACATTGAATGAATATTGATCAAATGGATGAGGAGTACGTACCGTAGCTTATTTTGATACGTTGATTATGTGATTGAATTTGACTAGGTATGAATATGTTTAATTGTGTATTGATATGATGTGAACATATTTGAGATTGCGACTATTAGACTAGAAAATTTGATGTATTGTTGGGCGTGTTACCCTTAAAATTAGTATAAGAAATGTTAGAATGGATTAGATTGGTCTAAAGAGGGGGGAAACAACCTTCGGGTTGTTTCGCATACGCGAAGCTTGTGGTCACATGTGCCAAAGTGGCATGGGTTAAATCCATAAAATTGCAAAATATTTCGCATATGCAAAGTAAGAGGTTACCCCTGACGATATCCCAAAAGATAAATATGTCAACAAATAAAGGTTCTCGAAGAATCTACACGCCCCTACTATTCTGCCTACGAGAGAATTGTTTTAACTTAGAGAAGCGCCCTTACGTGTAATTCCTACTTGTATATGATCTCGAAGATGACTCCAATAAAGATCACAATAATTGGTTCACCTATGATATGATCATTCACTTTATATCTCTCTCAAGTTTTGATTAGTCCTTTTCTTAGCATTAGTATTAGAGTGTCTTTGGAGATATGGCATCTAGTTTGAAAAAGGAGGGTACGGGAAGAAGGTGTGGAGAACTGTCTAACTAAAAAATAAAAATAAACAAACAGGGGCATGTCTTTAAAAAAATTGGGTGGATTGAATTAGAGAGGTCAATTTTATTGCATTGGGGGAGAAGTTTGAAGATTTCAAGAAACTGATAGTTAGGGCCACAGTAGCAGTCACCCCCGACCCTCTGTTTCCTCGTCAATAGAAAATCAAAAGGCTTTATAATTCTCTCACTTTATTAACCATTCATTGATTGTTGAAGTTGAATTATTATTATTATTATTATTATTATTATTATGGTTTATGAGTTGAGTGAGTAAGTATGGGCAAAACCCCACCCCACCCGTTAGATAAAAAGCAAACACTTATTGAATTGTCACTGTGGCAGATCAGGCAGGGAAAGGAAAATCAAGTACACGTTTAAATGAGTCACCGTTGTTCGTGATGCTTTGTGATACGAAACTCGTGGGATTGTGGACCATTATAGGAACATGGAATCAGGATTTTTTCACTCATACAGGTTAGTCACACCCAACTCTTTCAACACACATTGCCTTTCCTTTTCAGTCTTATTTTCTCTATCACCATCATTCCCATGTCATCTGTCCTTCCTATTAGGTAAGTCTATGTTTGGATTAATCACTTATTAATTTAAGTTATAAGCCATTTTTCTTTGTGGCTACTGGCAGGGCTAAAATCGATATTACTAGGTGATGCTGAGGATTCAAAGACGAAGCATATTGTTTCCAGGAACAGGAAAATTGTAACCATCGTCTCTCTATTTTCTAGGCAAGTTTCGTTAAATCGTTTTGTCTACCAATTGAATGAAATAGATAGGCACATGCATGAGTATAAGAAACGTCTCATTAAATTTTTATACTTACTTTGCACCCAAATATTTTTGTTTATACTTACAAAAAAACACAATACTTCCTCGTATAACATAAGTACTCAATAAAATTATTGTCGGTACTAGCTTGTCTAAAGCTACTCTAAACATTGAGTCAAATAAAAAGCTACTATAGCCATCAGGCAAATACTATAGTTTTGGCAACCTAAACTGACCCCCTTTGAAATTCACGGCCCACACAATTGCTTTTGAGATAAATCCACTTCCAAACATAGGACGTTCTACCAAGAAATGATTTGATAAATTTAAAGATCAAATTGTTTCCGTAATTTTAATTTAGTTGATATGAATATTGCATAATATTAATAAGGATTGAGGTTCGAACTCCAGACATCTTTTTTATTATATTTTAGTACTATTTTTTTTTTGTCAATGGAAGATTATGCAATGTCTTCCATTTTCTAAAATTCTACATTTAAGACTAATAAATGGAAGATTCGAGGTTCAAACATTGGTTCTTGCATATATATATATATAATGCAAAGTCTCTACCAACATAACTATCCTTACTCGGACATTGTTGATTTTCATTTTTTTCTTCACAAAAGGACTTGATGTCCAATTATTACTTATATATCTTTTATTTTTCATCATATTAGTATTTTTTTTTGGGTACACAAAGGGGGCAAAGCCCAAGAGAAAAGAAACTACAAAATTAATCGGACATTCCTAGGCATGCAAGCCCCGTAAATATTAGTAGTTATTATATCTTAAAAACATGTTGTATTAATGTATTTTTTTAAGAGATATGGCAAGGTAAATTCAATTATTTTTTAGGAGATTTTAACAAGTTATAACTGAAAGATGGTAAAGTTATAGCTTGAGCTACATTTGTTAAAACACACTTTCTATGGAATGAGTGTCCGTTTTGTCAAAAAAAAAAGTGTGCGTAAATTAGGAACTTTTGTAAACATTTGTTAAAATATAGCTGCTTATTTTTTAATAGAAGTATGTTTCTAAAATACCCCTTCATAAATCCATATTTGGGTGCTTGTAAAAAAGAAAACCCATGTATCGGGGCAAGCGAAACAAGTCAAAGAGTATTAACATGCAAGCACCATTCTTTTTCTGGAAGAAAGTTTTGGTAAATGGTGAAGCCGTGTTGTCGCAAACACTAGGGATATGATAAGATGCAGGGCCGTTCTTGTGAAATTGGTGGTCCGGTTCTCACAGTAAAGATAGGCCCCTAAAAAAATGCAATTTTTTTTAAAAGAGCAAAAAAATACATTTTTTTATTTTATTTTTTATAGAATGATTATAATATTCGTTGTTAGAGCTTTTTGCTATTTTATTTGTCAAGCATGGACCAAAAAAATTACATGATATCGAGGACATATAGAGCTCAAATCAATAAAAATTAGCTGGAAAAAAATAAAAATAAAAAACAGTAAACCTAGGAGTTGAAGTGTTGAATCCAGGAATGCTACCACTAAGTTCTACCGCTACCGCTACTCCATGCTTTCGTTTGTACAAATGTTACAACGCTTTACAAAATTTTGGAGGCCCAACTACATAGAGTTGTTTGCACCTCCCTATGACCGGCCCTGATAAGATGGAAGAAAATTGAAAATACTCGTAAGGCAATGTTTTGATTTGATGATGCACACTCTCTTTGTGGACAAATTTCTCAATTTAGCCAGCAGTAAGCCTTTTGGTTTTTCTTTTTTTTGACTAATCGAAGACTAACATTAGTGAATATGTCCATGATACAAATGGGTTGGATCTGGTGAGGAACTGATTCCATCCAATTTGTTTTGATAAAAGAGAATTCTTTTAGGATATATTCCATAAAAGTAGACCGGTTGTTTCAGATTATAAAAGAATAATATTTTTTTTTCTTTCTCAATTAGAGTAAAAATGATTTTATTATATCTTTTATGTAAATAGACGAAATGAAAATGATTGTTGAAAACTTATGTACATAAGTGGAATAGTTGGGAGTTCGATTCCCGATCATGATGTTCGTTCTAACAACTTTAACATTTTTGTTAGTTGACCTAGAATACGTGGAGTTGATAAAAAACTATAAGTTGATTTTTTTGATATTTTAAGAAAAACATAACCAGAGAATAAATTATTATATGTTTGGTTAAAATTATAAAAAGAGAATTTTCATTTTTCTCTCTTATGTAAAAAAGATATTTTTTCAAAACCTAACCCAAATAGGTTTTTATTTTCAGCATTTTTTTTTTGAAGAAAGCATAATTTTTTTTTTTAAGGAAGCATAAAATTAATTTTTTTAACAAAGTATTTTTTGAAACGATACTTACACTCAAATATAAACAAAAAAAAGAAGATATTTTAACAAGCTTAATCATTTTATTAAAAAAAGTGCCAATAAATTCCTGACCGTTTATTTCTAAAAAAGGTGGTTTATTGTTGATTAAGTAAGTTATTATAATGGGCCAGTAAAAGCCCAGTCCAAAAAAGCCCAATTTGGTTATAATAAACTAGAATCGCTGACCTCATTCCACTGACAGTCACCGACGGTTCCCTTCTCCTCCGCGCCCTAAGACTCAGATACGAATTTTCAGCTTTCACCGCCAATTCAACTTCCACTCACCACTATTGTCTCCTTATTTGTTAGTTTCTCACTTTTTTTTACTGTTGCTTAAGTTTGGGTTTTTTCTTTTCCATTTTCCAAATCCAATTTCAAATTTCCGTTAACGTCGTGAAACAGTTTGCGGTTGGAAATGAACGGCGACGGCGAAGAGTTAACGGCGCAGGAAACCGCTCTGTATGACCGTCAGATTAGGGTTTGGGGTGCTGATGCTCAAAGAAGGTCCCTCCTTCTTTCTATTTTCTTAGTTACGTAGTATTTTTTGTAATTAACTTTTGTTATTTTAATTTTTAACCTAATTTAATTTGCTAATTTATTTACTTGTATTATTAATAATAACTGTATTAGTGTATTGATTTTAGTTTTGTTTTGTGATTATGTTGTTTTAGATTAAGCAAAGCTCATGTCTTAGTTTATGGAATGAAAGGAACTATTGCTGAGGTAAATCTATAACTTGTCTACTATATGGTAACTCTATTTGACTTTGACCCACATAATTAGGCCATGTTTGGATAAACGGCTTATAGCATAAGCACTTATCATAAGCAGTTATGTTTAAGTTATTTCTATAACTAAAGATAAAACAAAGTTAAATTATTTTGATAAGCTATGATGGAGGGTTTATGAAGATAAGCTGAAAACCACTTGTGAACATGTCATAAGCAGTTTTCATAAGTTCTCCCAAACTATCTTAACATGTTATAAGCAGTTTTCATAAGTTCTCCCAAAGTATCTTACAACTGCTTGTGTCAGTAGATAAGGTCAAATAAGGCAATCCAAACAGACCCTTTGTGTGTGAAATAGGTTTTGTTTGATTTTTTTTCTTCTCATAATTTATAAGGACTTTGATTTTCTTGTTGTTGTTTAGTTTTGCAAAAATATTGTTCTGGCCGGAGTTGGTAGTCTGACCTTAATTGACGATCGACTGGTAACTGAGGAAGTGCTTTCTTCAAATTTTCTTATTCCTCCTGATGAGAATGTGTATAGTGGAAAAACCATTGCTCAGCTTTGTTGTGATTCACTTAAGGACTTTAATCCTATGGTTCGTGTTTTTGTGGAAAAAGGTTCTTATTTACCCTTTCCCTTATCAAGTTGTTTTCTTTATTACACTTTTTTTTTTGTTGTCTTTCCTTTTTTTTGGGTTTTATATCTTTTCTTTGTTTATCCTTATCTTTTGTTTGTCTTGTCTTCAGGTGATTTGTCAAGCTTTGATGTAGAATTCTTCGGCAAATTCGATGTTGTTGTTGTCAGTTGTTGCTCACGTTCTGCCAAAGTACAGTGGAAACTCCTTCTTCCATGTTCTTTACTATGGCTTTCTGATATTATAAGTTTTCTTCTAATATTTTATTATTTTGCTGTAGAAACTAGCCAATGAAAAATGCCGGAAAGCATCAAAACGTGTAGCATTTTATACTGTTGACTGTAGAGATTCTTGTGGTGAAGTTTTTGTTGATCTGCAGGACTATAAATATCAAAAGGTACCACCCTTGTGGATCTAATTTGTCACAGTAAATCATCAGCTGACTATACTAATTGAGAATTATTCATACCGAGTTTCTATGTCGAATTTGAACCGGTCACAATTGATCTCTTGTTTAGTGCTCATATGATAACCAATAGTTAGGTATATAGCGATGACATCATTTGAGCCTTTGATATTTTGTACCCAGAACAAAACGCGCTACCAAATTGTGTTACTTCCCTTTACATTGATTATCTTCTTTGATTTGTTCCGTCAATCCCCATGCATTTATTTTCACGATGATGGTTCAAAAGATAACATATATTTCTCTATTTATGACACTAATGAATATGGATGAAATCTATTAAACTCATCATCGTCTGTAAGGATTTTTCCCTGCAATTAGTGATAGAGCCTAGAACTCAGCAAGGCAAAATTTGAGGACAATATCACATAAAGCAGGAAACCTAGAGAAAGCAAAGGTTGTGATGGATGAAATGTTAAATGTGAGTATTATTAATAATGTTTATGGTGGTGGATAGGCCTGGTAAAAAAATCTGCCCAACTAAACCAAACTGTACTGAAATTAACTGAACCAATTGTAATATTAATAGTTCAGAAACTGTATCGATATCACATTTATCTCAGGTTTAGTTTCATACTAAAATGTTCATCACAATTAAGACTGTTCATAGTTCAGTTGAGTCAAAAAAACTGAACTGAACCATAACAATTGTTTAGAAGTACTGAACAGTTAGTTATACCCAAAACTGAACCGAACTAGATTAGCTGTTTGATGGAGCGGTTCTTAATCTTGAACCGAACCGATCCACTTCTATACAATTTTTCTCAATCCCAATCTTTTTTTTATACAAACTGGTATACCATTTTATTTTTGGTTCCACATATCTCTGATTCTTTTTCTTCGTATCTCTCACTTCCACTCCCAATTTTTCACACCACCGCTTCACTCTCAAAACCACCATTTTCTCTTTTCTTTCTTCTCTTATTCTCTCTATTCTTCTACAAATGATGGTATCACGAGGTTTAGAAGAAGACAGCAGCGAAGAGACCCAAACCCCTTCACAATTTCACATCACCAATCTATAAGTGGTGAACTCAACATCGCATGCACCAATGTCATTGGAGCTTCAACCAGCAGTGGCAATTGCTGTTCAAGGTCTAACTCCAATAAATTAACTTCCACCCACCCCTAATCAAGTGGTTGTTTCCTAACAACAATGAAGTGTCATCGATAGAATGGAAGATGCAATTGCTGGATTATTTGGAAACCGCCATAGATAGAATGGAAGATGCAATTTTGATAGGAGAAAGCAAAGAAACAGAGACTCTTAAGTCGTGGAAATTGAGAATGACGGTGAGTACAAAAGGCAGTTGAGATACAAATTACGGTTCAATATAGCTGTAAATATCAGACACAACATCTTTCACCGCAATTTATACTCACTTAACATTCTCAGATTCCACGACTTAAAGAGTCTATTTCTCTTCCCTTTCTTCTATCAAAATCTCGTCTTTCATTCTATCCGCTGCGGTTTATAGATCATGCATCAACTTCTCCCTCACATCTGCAATCCCTTCATCATCATTGCCGCCATCAATGGCTCTTCGTTGTTGTTCAGAACCAATCGCTTGGTTAGGTGTGGTTGTTGGTGCATCTAGTCGATGTTGAGTTCCCCACTTGAAGGTTGGTAATGTGAAATTGTGAAGGGGTTTGTTGTCTCTTCGTCTTCTTCTAAACCCCGTAGCACAGTTTGAAGAAGAATAGAGAGAATGAACGAAAAGGGAGAATAGTGGTTTTGGGAGTGATCTTTGGTGTGAAATATTTGGAGTGGAAGTGAGAGATACAAAAAAAGATTCAGATATATGGAATCAAAAAATAATTGTATAGCAGTTCTTGATAAAATAAACGGTTTGGACAATTTTTATATACATGGTTCGGTTCAAAATTATGAGCCAATTCAGCGAACCATTATGACAGTTTGGTTCTTCACCACTGTTATGGTTCCGTTCAGTTTTCTGACTGAACTGAGCAGTCCTAGCCAAGGTAGCCAGGATCGAGTCGCTGCTCGTAGGATCGCACGATCTTACGTGCTTTCCCCACCCAAACGGGCTGCGACCTTTATCTGGGTTGTTCTTGCCATTTTTTTTGGTCAGGATCGAGTTCCTGTAGCAGGAACGTAAGCAAAAAACAAGCTGGGCTGATAAAATTTGGTTTGGGCTTGCGAACCAGGTCGGGACGAAATTAAAACCCGGTTCCATATATAAGGTGTTGCCCCAGTTCTTTCCTTCTTTCACCTTTGCGGACCCTTTTCTCTTCTAAAAAAAACGGCCGCCTGAACGCTAACCGGATAAATGGCCGCTGTGAATCCCTTTTCTCTTCTCCAAAATTACTCACTGTGAAATGGCCGCATGAGTTCTCTTCCTTTTGTTCTCTTCCTTCTGTTAACTACTACTGCACTTCAATTTATAACTTTAATGTTGCTGGAGACTTATTATTTCATTCTTTTGAGAGTACAATAGATATTAAGATTTAAGACTATCTTAGGCTGTGGGGCAAGAATCACTGCTGTGATTGATTTTTAAGCTGTTTTGTTCTTGTATTATAATTTTTAAGTTTTTGTGTGTGTATATATATGTTAAGTTACAATTTTGCCCTTGAGTGGGTTCTTACGAACTGTGTTACCTTCACCAGCCCACCTAACCTACGTAGGATCTGGATCCTGACTACATTGGTCCTAGCTGTCGATTGTAGTTTGTTGGCTATTTGATGATAATGGTTTATTAAGAATTTATAAACCTTGTTTGTTTTGCCCTTATCTTTGTTTGTAACAAATTGCTTTTGCTGGGTCCAAAGTTATAGATAGTTAGCATCTGTGAATACTGTGCTTGCTTTTATATCTAATTTTGTTTTGATGTTCAACTCTTCCTTGGCAGAAAAAAATGGAGGAAACTATTGAATGCCACCTAAAATATCCAAGTTTTGAGGTATGTGGATTTTCCTGTCATTATTGTTGAATTCTGTATCGTGGATTCCTTTATCTTTTGTTAGAAATCCATTAATTAAACTTAGGGTCTTGATGAGTTGCAACCCTAAAGACTCTCGATGTGTTCCAATGATATTTTTTATGTGGAAAAAGAGCAGCATCATGTGATAACCTTGACATGAAGGATATTTGATGCACCTGTGATAACCTTGATGGCTTACCCAGTCATTTACTTGCATTAGATGCTCATGGGGTGATGTTCAATTCATAACTGTATATGCAATGATCTTACAATGATAAGATACAAGTCAGTAAGAATCAGCATTATCCTTTCCTGTCATGTACTAGGTCTAGGTGTTCCATGTACATTAGATTCTCTTGCAGGTTCCAAAATTATTGAATTTTGTTGGTTTTGCTTTAAGACAATGGACATTTATGAAGTTTAAATATAAGATCTGCAATTAGGGTTATTATGCACGCCATTCTGTCTTGATCTTCTATGTATATGTTCGGGAGTCTGTTTCAGTCACTGCCATTGCAAAACAAACACACAAGCTTCTAAAGGAACACACATTAAAGTTATGTCCAAAACAAACACAGGCTATGTAATTGATAGTTTATCCATGTGTGTTACTTACTTTACTTTACAATGAATTGTGTATAGTTTAGAACTTTATATTCCTAGGTATGCCTTTTTCTTTTTGCTACAGGATGCTCTATCAGTACCTTGGAGGGAACTTCACAGGAGAATGTCAAAGCTGTACTTTGCACTGAGAGGTTTGATAAGCTATGCAACTTTTTTGTAGATAACATGCGTGAAATAAGAAAAAAAATATTCAAATCAATTAAGGGATGGAACTTTTAGTTGACGGTGTCTGCTTAAGTGGTCTGATATATTAGGTCTCTAAACTTAGATCTTTCAACTAAGTTAAGCGAAGAGAGAGGTGGAGAGCAAGGTAGGTATTCACGGGTTGGTTTAGTTTTGGTCAAATGAAATCCAACCTGTTTGCTTTAGTTGATTTGGTTTCATCTTGGATTTATTTCAGTCAAATCTATCAAGTTTTATATTATATTATAAATTATGACATAGAACATGAGTTATGCTCGTGAGAATGTCAAAATGAACAAAAAAAAAAGAAATAGAAACATGCCCTAATGGGGGGAGGGAGAGATCATATTATGTGGCTTGATTTTTGTAAAAGAAGTCTTATTTTCTACCTGAAGTTTATCGATTGCAATTACATAGTTGTTCTTTCTATAGACAAATGTACAATTAATAGCATCATTTCATACAGTAATAGAGAAGTTTGAAGAGGCTGAAGGACGTAGTGCGGGAGATGTTTCTGATGCAGATCTTTCCAATGTTCTTAAGCTGAAAAAGGAGCTTTGTACTGCACAGGCATGCTTGCTGGAATTGGTTATTTATGTTTTTTAAGTTAATTACATTATTAATCCATTCCTTCTGTTCACATTACAGTCTCTCAATGAATCTCATGTGCCTGATACTCTGCTGGAAAGATTGGTAGCAGATACAAAAGAATTTCCTCCAGTTTCTGCTGTTATTGGGGGCATCCTTGGACAGGTATTTTATCGGTCATCATGGTTTCCAAGATAGGACATCTTGCAATATTAATTGACCAGATTTACTATTGCAACATTACAGGAGGTTATCAAAGCAATTTCTGGGAAAGGGGATCCCATAAAAAACTTTTTCTATTATGATGCTTCTGATGGGAAGGGTATCATTGAAGACATATCTGATTCAAATACTGGACAGTGACATCTCTGGGAGGTGTTTCTTTTTCTGAGTCACTGGAAATCTTGATTGTGAATATGGAAACTTCATATGCATCAAAGAAAACTAGTAAATTTCAGTCAACAGACTGATCTCTCTTTGCTGTGTTAACTCATTTATAGTTTTGTAGTTTTATTTATTTAGAGTGTTGACAATTTAGGGTTAGAATTGTCTCGTAATGTAGACACTCAAATGTATGTATGCTGACCATCAAAACATTTTCCAAGGGCAAGCTGTCTTTTGAAGTTACAAATCCTCATGATGATTCTGTCCCGAAAGAAGCTGGTTATGTTTATGTTCTGGGTTCTCCAGCCGGTAAACCTGTCTTTGAACTTACAAAGCCTTGTGATGGTTCTCTTCCGAAAAAAGCTTATGTTTATGATCTAGGTTCTCCAGCGGGTAAACCTGTCTTTGAAGTTATGAAAGCCTTGTGATGGTTCTGTTCTGAAAGAAGCTTGTTATGTTTATGTTCTTGATTACCTGGTTAATTGTACTCATACATTATTGCGTTTTGCTGAGTTGATATCAGTATTAGTACCTATCCTAATTCCTAAACATACACTTAGACGAGCATATTTAGTACAAAAATTACTCTCACTTACCATTTTTGCTCCTAAAAACTGCGAGCAACAGTCACCTATTGTACTAGAGTGTATTTTGGTATTTTTGCGATGTTTAGGGGCAAAAATGAAAGTGGGTAGAGTGAAATCCATTTAGTACTCTACTGGATTATGAAACTCATTTTCCCTTCGGAAATTGAACACATCTGACTCGGAACTTTATTTTTTTCAAAGACAAATTTAGATTTCTAGTTACAAATTTTGAAATATTTTTAAGAATAGATAGATAGTTCTTGCATGTTATGTGCAGAACCGTAATCGGAATATTTTCTGAGAGTTTACTCATCAATGGTACGTGTGTTGAAAAAAAGAAAACGTTTCTTCAGATCCTCAAAGAAAACCTTAACCCAAACTTTTCGTCTAAAAATAATTTAATAAACCGGCAACCATTTTTAAAAACTAGTAAACAATTTGTCACCGTCTACCTTTGAACGCTTTTGCTCCCTCAAAAATTTGTGTAGGCTGAGGCCATGTCATCATCTTCTCTACCCTTGGATAAACTTCTTTCCTTGCACCCACCGTAAAAGTTGCCTAATTTTCTTATCGTTAAATATGCATGAGTTGAATAAGCATTATTGTATGATGTGACATTGTCGGAGCCATTTAATTGTGAGTTATAGAAGTTTGAGTTTCATACAAAGTTGTCATTGGAGACGCTCTTAGTATGATTTGTGCGTCTTTGATTCGCAAAGGAGATAAAAAGGAATATAACAATACTAGATTTTTGACCCGTGCTCCACACAGGTTTATTGTAAAAGGATTGACATACGAATAATAAAATGCAATATATAACTCGTAACAGTGAAAAAAATAACACGTGATAATCCATAGTAGACAAAATAAAACACTTCATAAAATGTATGAAATCTGAAATATTATAAAAGAAAATCTGGTAATCCTATCAATAATTCATTAAAAGAAATGTGAAATTTTTAGTACTTTGGCATATAGTTTCATCACACATTGCGAAATACTTCCTTATATACGATGTTAGACGTTAAATTGGTATCTTCACCATCTTCATCAGTGTTTAATATCTTTAGTCCTTCTCTGGATGTAACTCTTGAAACAGAAACATACAAATGTCCGTGAGAAAATACAGATGTTGGTAGATATAGACCAACATGGTTAAGCGACTGCCCCTTGACTTTTGTTAATTGTCATTGCAAATGATACAGTCAAAGAAAATTGTCTTCGTTGAAACTTAAAGAGAATCCTGACATCTGAAGGTGATTGAGAGAAACACGGTTTAGGGCTTGTTATATATAGCCAAGTTTATATGGAAATTAGGGTAGCCAAGTTTGCATGAAAATTAGGGTATTCTGTTTGTAAACGTATTAAATAAGTGTAGAAAATATTGTCAAAAAAAAAGGCAACAGGATAGGAATGCAATTGGTGCGATGCATTTTTTTAGTAAGTGTACAAAATATTTCCTTCAAAAATTAAAGTGTACAAAATATTGTCAAAAATAAAATCCAAAAAAAAATGTATAAAATAGAAGGCATCAGTTATGATCATTGATATGCTCATATTGAGTGCAGCATCATAATTTCTAGAACAAACGTGCAACATCAAAAAAAATATTGTCAAAAAAAAGGCAAGAGAATAGGAATGAAATTTGAGTGATGCATTTTTTTAGATGAAATTTGTTAGGTTAAAATGAGAGGGAAAATATTAAGTTAAAATGTTGCAGACCTAACAAAATTAATACATAAAGATGGGTGGGTGTGTTAGCCTTAGGTTTTTTTACTTTTATTTTAACCATTGATTATTGTATAAAAAAAAGTTAATTCATTTATCTGATACATTTTTTATGAAAGTTAATTAAAATATCTTGCTAAAAAAAGGATAAGTTTGAAAATCAATTATAATTAAAATCTGTTACGAACCGAACCCCGAACCATTTTGCAACCGCTTCTCACAACAAACTGGTTCTAAGATCAAATGGTTTGGTTCATAAACCATAACCATAAAAGTGAATTGGTTGACATGATTTCGTTAAGCAGGCACACCCCTATTCAACCGCAATTAACCAATATTTAAAATAATGTTACACAGGAGTTACATTACATAGTTGATTGTTAGTAATGAAGTTTCTCAAGATCTGGTCGAAGCTTTCAGCTGACTTCTCTACAGGGTGAATATGCATCCCTTCATAAGTTGTTTCCACGACCTGCTCATCTTTTGAGTGCCTTTGGATTTGTTTCTTTACCTTGCAGCCTTGATAAGTACATTTATAGTAACTTCTGTAAGCAGCAAAATAAAGTTGGAACAAAAATTAAACAAGGTCAGGACACAAGACTAATTGCTAAAAGTGAAAGCTGGTTTGTTCATTTGTTACTAAGATAGTTATCACAATACAAATTTTCTCGGAGATAAAGATGTAAAAGTAAAATTTTCATTAACCACGAGATAGAACTTAAGCTACAAATATGCAATCAAAACAACTATTAAATAAACCAAACAATTGAGTTCAAATGGTTAATAAACTTATCCGAAAACGAATCGTTCAAAAAAATTCGAGTTTGACTTTTAGGTAGAACAATTCTTGGCCAAACTAATCTTACCTCTTGGCCGATCTCCGGATTATTGAGGCCTATTTCCCCGAGAACCGGATGGTTAATACAAAAAATAAAAACAACTATTAAATAATGAGACGAACCTAGGGAATTTGTTGTCTTTCACCATCTTTTCCCCATACTTTCTCCACCGGAAGCCATCATCTAGTATATCAATCTGACTCCTTGTTTGAAATACATATTTGTGCTTCATTATTTCTTTGCCTCCTTTCTGGCTTGAAGTCTCCTTCTTTTTAGTTTTTAGATATTCTGCTTTTTTAACATGAATATTAGAGCCATTACCGGGTTTAACATTAAAAGGAGATGCATCTGGTGAAGATGAGATAGGGAGTAACAATTCATGTTTCTCCATTGGTTTTGAAGTAATAAGAAAGGTAGTACGTAAAGACTATAACGAAAATTATGCATGTGTTGTATATAATGGGAAAAAAGGATGTAGGATGCATGCATTTTCTAAGGAGATTATGAAACATGTGGGCGGCAAGAAGGTCAATATGTGTAGTCAAGATCTAATTTATATGACTAAAGAGAAACAAAGTCATAAAATGAACTTCATGACCGTGAAACATGGAATCTGATAAACTATAAATGCAATTGTCAAGAAAATAAATCAACTATAGTGCAACCATTTTATTAGTTTCAATTTTATATGTTAATATGTTACAGACTTTTCTATTGAAACCCATAATATTCAATGAATTTCAAATCAAATCCAAAATCGATGTACGGGAGGAGGCTGAGTCAATATTAGGATGTCCAAGTTTATTGAACTTGATTTTATCTGTTTTTTATCATCAATATTTTGCACATTGATTTCATTTTTTGTTTGGAAAAAAGACGTGACAACTTTGAGAACAAGAAAAAACGTGCTGTACAAATATACTTTAATGACAAACATGAGACACACAACACAACATGGAATTGGCTTCGTGAAGGCTATTTAAACTATTCCGGCAGACATTTGAAATAGGTCAAGACTCGTAAATAAGGACCACCTATAGCAAGTTTCCTTGAAATTTCTTGTGAAAAATAGTAAAACATTAGTGATTTGTCTAACAATTAAGAATATAACATTAGTGATTTGGTACAACTCATCTATTCTTTTTATCAACAAAAAAGAATATAACACAAAAAATAATATTTTTTTTTGTTAAAAAACACAAAAGCTTATTCCAAATGGTATGAAAGGATATAACAGTAATAGTTAAAAAACTAATTTGAAACAATAGTTCATTAGTTGGTTTCCTCTCTAAACCCTTGTACCAAATAGCAATTCACTCCTCATATAGTTTTCAAAAACTTAATAATATTTTGTCAAAAATGAATTAATTTATTAACTCAACTCACCTCAAGGGAATGGCAATAATTAGACCACATTCAAGGTATTTGCAAATTAAATTACCTACACCAAGTAGGTTCAAAACCTAAATTATGAGTATGATTATAAGCACAAACTCTTATTCCAAAAAATGAACCATGCGGGTACGGTACCTTTGTACCGCATCCACATAATATATACTTTTATTTATATTATCAATAGTGTGTGTGTAAAGTAAGGTTTTTTTATGCCACGTGTCGCTTCCACGTTTATTCTCAATATTTTTATTATTTTTCTATTTTTTAAAATGAATATTTTATTTGACAAAAATATCTCAACAAACTTTGATCCTATCCATTAAATATTTTTGTCATTAAAGTCCTAATATTTTATATAATAGAAATATCTCAACAAACTACATATAATATTTTCAATACTATCCATTAAATAAAAAAAGCTTCAATTAGTTACTATATAATCTTTTTTTTTTTGAATAAATTACTATATAATCTTTTAGCATCGTATTACTCAATTAGTTTTTTCATTGAGGAAAAAAAGACTTCGGTTAGTTTTTTTTATATTATCTTTTAGCAACATATCCTAATGCAAAAGTTAACTATAAATAAATGAGATTTTGTTAATCACATAATCACATATTTGGAACATAAACCGAAACTCAAACCTTCTTTTGATCTAAGCTTTTTCTTTGTTCAGGTTTAACAAACACCTATTCTATTATTTCTTTTACTTATACTTTGATTTTTATATAGCCAGATTTACCAAAAACTAACACCTACAAGCAGCTGCGGCCACGGGTGTTTGCATAGGAGTTGCGGATTGCTTTTCTCTACTCCGCGGGAAACAATACCGCTCTTCTCTCCATTTTTATTTATAATTGAGTTTGTGAAATCCATACTTATTTTGTTTTATATTTATTATTGTTATTATTATTGATTTTGTTCAGCAGTTTAGCAATCAATGTTTATTTATGTTGATGTTTTTTGTTTTTTTGTTTTATTTGTTGATTTACTGATGCTGGTGTGATAGGTTTTGTGAATTCATTAACTGTTATGATTGGTGCGTGCAATTATGACGACACCATGAACGCAAATGTCTATAGGAACACACATCTTTTCTAAATAACCAACCAATCACAAGTCATTTGTTTTTCTAAATAGTTATACCTTGCTAAAAGACACATTCATAAAAGGTGTCTTCTAGCAAAACCTATATATATACCACTTTCTAATCCTACTTTTTATATAACATGTTTTTATCTTTTTGTTATTTTTATTTTCGTTCAAATTTGATTCCTAACTAAAAAATAAATTTCATCATTTTGGTTTTTCGATTTTCTTTTCTAGAAATTTTGACTACAAAATTTGACCTCATTGATAGCATTTTACTCAACAATAAATATAGAGTATGGAGGTTCAAGATTAGGATCATTAGAATGTGGAGAATGCCAAACTTTAAAGATAGAGACCAGGTTGATTTAATCGATGATTTTCATGAATGAAAAAGTATGCATCGATTTTTTTTCTTTATCAACATTTTCAAACTAACATGATTTTACATTATTTAAAGTTCTTTTTATATGATCATTAATCTTTACCCTTTTTATTTGTTATGTTTTACTATTGTTTTATGTATAGTTATTCACATTTTTTGTTGACTTTTGTTGCTTCTAATATTCTAGGGGAGCAAAATTTAATGCATTCTGTGGAGTGATAAAGTTGCAAAATATCAATCTATATTGGTTGAGGGAATGTGTTACGAGATAACAAATATCTCTGTTTCAAAGAACAATTATAAATTTAAACCAACTTGCCATGATTATAGACCAGTTTTTAAGGATGCGACACTGTGGAGCTTATTGATGACTCAGTTGTTCCTTTTTATGCATTCATGTTCACATCATATGAATGCATTTTTAAAGTTAAGAATGAAGAATCACACCTAATTGGTATTTTTTAAGGAGTTTTTTTTTTTAAAAAAACTATTGCCTATTTATTTGTTATAGTTTTATTTTTTATTGCATTAGATATTAACTTCACCTTTCACATTTTTGTAAGATATTACTGGAGTATTACCTGCAAAGGGAGAACTCACAGAATATAAAAGTGGTGTTCAGTCAACCAATTATCTGCCTATGAAGTTGGATGATCTTGAGTAAATATTTTTTAATGTTTTTTGTTCCACTTTGATAAACTCTTATGTGATTTATAATTTAACTTATTTGCAGAGGAAGGGAGAAACTCAGGTGCACACTATGGGAAGAATATGCAAATCAACTTATTGGCTTTATGTCTGAAAATTCAGATGTACCAGTTATTTTGATATTGCAATTGGCTAAGTTTAAATTATATAAAGGTATTTTTCTTTAGAATTTTTTACCTATTTTAAATTTAAGTTTATTTTTTTCCTTATATGAAATAAAATCGATCATATTCAAACTATTAAAAAAAGTTATTGTCATATGGCTTTAAAACATTATTTTATCGATAAAAGTATTATACCTTTTAATATATTATTTTATTTATACAGAATATAAATATTATTTTCAATTACTATAAGTCGAATTTTGATAGCTTATTTAGGTGCAAAACTAAAGTCATTAATTTTTTTTGAGGGATAAAGTCAATATTTATTGGTTAAAGGATTTTAACTATTAATATGGTATGTAGTTTAATGATTTTTATTTTATAAATTTAAATTATTTCAATATGATATACTTAACTCGGACAACGCCGGGTACCTAAACTAGTTGTTATATAAAAACGAAATGAATCTGAATTTTAAAAAAAAAACACACACACACAACACTATCACACTCTTTGAACAATTTTTTTTATTTATAACAACACAAACACGAAACAAAGTAACAACAAAGATAAAAAAACAAATAAACCGTGGTTAATAATAATTTATGATTCAATTTTTTTTTAAAAGGTATGATTCCATTTTTTGATGAGTTAAATAAAATTTATAATTGTTAACATTCAATTTAAATCACATTGAATTCTTTTTTACGTATGTTAAAATGATATGATATTTTATGATTTATCAATTTATTTTAATAAAAAGGCGGGCAAGTGTTTGGTATTTTAGGGTCGGATGGTATAGACATGGGTATTAAGATTTCCGCATACTAGATCTCCCACCCGTGCTCCCGCACAGATCATATATAGTTCACAATATCACTTGCAATAGATTAAAAATAGTGGCTGTGATATATTATGAAGACTGTGTAAAAAAACTCTTTAGATATGTCTTTATATTAATCTATTTTATTAAATAACCTTTTCCTTGTCCGTGTGTTTACTCAAAATGAAGGTATCTCAATCTGTATTTTTCATTGCAATTCGAAACATAAAGAATATTGTATATTCCCGAAATGGATATCTATTGAAATGTAAGCACAATGACATCGGATACAAAATATTGATGTTCATTAGGAATTATATACAACAACAAATTAAGCATGAAATATGGCAGCAGGAATCACAGTCATAGTACCAAGAATTCTGGCAACATTGTTCTTGATTAATAAGCTACCAATTCATGTTAAACGTACCCACATACTCAGACACAAACCTGTATTCTAGCTGCATTTCAGCTGCTATATATTTCTGCAATCGTATGGCAGCAAAGCAGAAGTCCTTTCACGCACTAATTACATAGTAGAAAACACAAAACAGATTCAATTATAAAAGCATGCCATAGCTGCAATGCGATATTCAATGTTTAATAAACTGCAAACAACCAAGGTTCAATACACACAAATATATGCTTATAAACCTTTAACCTAATTGAATAGTAAATACATTTCATTTTAGATATATTACAGACATATAATGGTAACAATTGGTTAACAATGACAAATGTTAAACATAAGACGGGTTGATGGTCATCTCTAAAATCTACCAAAACTTGTGGTGACTTGAAAAAATCTTCACAATACTTAATTTTCCTTTCTTGTTGGCAAGCTCTTGATTTCTATTTCATTGTCTTCAAAATAAGTTTTACCTGAAACAAAAACATAATTTTCTATAAAATTTGCATCTCCAAAGGACCACCTCCAAATATTAATTAGGAAATGTACATCATCAACATCATCACATATAGTATATTGATTTGATATCCCATGGAGACACTTCTTTCAGATGGGATCAAATCGGCAAACTATGTTCTCTAAATGTAATTTTGCAGTCAAAGAAAACCATCTTAAAACTCAATTCATATTACTTGCAACTTGAAATCATATGAAAATGGGAGACATAATACATGTAGCACAAACTCTAATAGATAGTGCTTATTCTTCCTCATTTTCCTCTGATCATACGATTTGGCAAAATATATTCTCTAAATACAATTTTGCAGTCAAAGAAAACCATCTTAAAACTCAATTCATATTACTTGCAACTTGAAATCATATAAAAATGGGAGACATAATACATGTAGAACAGACTCTAATAGATAGTGCTTATTCTTCCTCATTTTCCTCTGATCATGTTATTTGGCAAAATATGTTCTCTAAATGCAATTTTGCAGTCAAAGAAAACTATCTTAAAACTCAATTCATATTACTTGCAACTTGAAATCATATGAAAATGGGAGACATAATACATGTAGAACAGACTCTAATAGATAGTTCTTATTCTTCTTCATTTTCCTCTGATCATGTGATTTGGCAGCAACAAAATATGATGCCAGATTAAAAACAGAAAGTGCAATGAGTTAAACTAACAATAATAAATAAACTAATACGTTTTGGTTTGCATAAAATATGAACTAAATGTCCGTGTCCATCACCAGTTTTGGATTGAATTCAACAATGAACATTCGCCATTTTAGTCGAATAAGCTCGAGATTTTCACGGTCATCGTCAGTAGTGGCTAACCAATCAACTTTTGCTGCACATAGACAAAAAAACAATATAATAAATCAACATACGTTGCAATGATTAAAAAAATAATGCCAAATTTTTAGATCAATCACATTATAACTCAAGTCCGATTAAATTCATCACATGAAATCTATATAAATAAAACAACATTACGCACGCAAGACATACTGATGACATGCTGTCATTACGTAATTTTTAGGACTTATTTTGACAATTTTGATAGAGTTCAAGGCAATATGAATGGTCCAGAGGCGTTAAAAAGCAAGAAAACAATTAAAGAGCTTGAAGCAACAAAACGCGGCGCGATTGCTTACATCGTGACACGATTTTATTGGTAGAGAGGCAAGTTTTTGGATTGCTGAAAACGTGACACTATTGCTGGAGGCGTGTCACGATTGTGAAGAAGGATCTCGAAGGACTCTAGGTTGTTATAAAATCGCGACGCGATTAAACATAGGTGCAGCGCGATTTTTGGCTCAGAAAATATTTCCTATTTAAACAGAAGTCAGTGCCAGAAACAAGGGTTACGATTTTGGAGAGCAAAAGTGCGATTTTGAGACTTGAAGACTGTTTGAAGGGTGATTTCATCATCCTTTACTCAATTCATGTATGTTTTAATTATTTCATTGATTATGCTATTTGTAAACTCGATTATGAGTAGCTAAATCTCTCAAAGATTAGGTTCGAGATGAATCTGTGTAACCCTAATTGATCCATGTTGCTGTTAAACTCTATTTATTATGAATGACAATCTAGTTTTTATTCAATTCAATTGTTCTTAATGCTTTTTATATCCTGATCAAATATAAACATGATTTAGTGAGAACGAATGACTACTGACCCTAGCTTTCGA
>Ga0315914_1000293_pt1 | contig 56375 bp, 35 predicted proteins | sample MpolenodulesMG_FD_203920 | JGI IMG/M metagenome (GOLD analysis project Ga0315914, IMG submission 203920) | Medicago polymorpha root nodule microbial communities from Los Angeles, California, United States - elongated nodules | ecosystem: Host-associated > Plants > Roots > Nodule | place: USA...
TAAAAGACAGAGTCGATGAAGGAAATCAATTAGAAATAAGAGTTGTGAAACCAATAATTTAGTTCGAAAGATTGGAGTGCCTTGGCAATAAAATAAGAAATCAGATTATTCTGCAATGTGATCAAAGGTTTCACATGATTATAATTGGCAGTTATAGGATTTAATAGACCCTATGTAAAAGTGCTGATGTTGATGTTGGAAGTAATTCCATACCTTTCTCTTCACTAGATCTGAGGGTTTTATAAAGAGCATAATCTGAAACAATGATCTATGATCCTAAATTCCTAAATGGAAAATGAAAGAATTTGAATTGATGATCAATGTTCAAAAACTTACTAATTGAATGGTGAGTGAGAGGTGCCCGCAAGAATGAGAAGAATCTGTAAATTGAACACACAAATTATAAAAACCAGTTTCAAATTCAGAAGAAATTGATGAGAATGGAAGAAATTTTTCTTAGCAACAACTTTAGCATATAACAAAATAAACTCAATCAAGTGAACCTGAAATGGGATGGATAGACATTCGGTGAAAAACTGAGATTTATCGGAAAATTACCATCATTATTGCATAAGCTGATCCAATACGTCCAGCTCCGATAACACCAACTGTTTGTCCCTTGAGCAAGTTTCCAACAAATCTGCCAGATAAACAAAATCAAAGCCATTATTCCAGCCTTCAGAAGAGTATATAGCGCACTCAAGAGTTCAACGTTTGTAGACTAACAAAATCATATTTATCTTTAACGTCATACAAAACGTGATATGTGACTGGTTTGACAAGATATTTTGAGATAATGTCTTTAACTCCAACAGTTACCTTTTATGTTTCACTTGCTGATACAATTAGTGGAAGGGTTATTGGAGGTGTTGTCGTCGGTTCACTCATAGCTTACAACCCTGTTCAAATAAGCAAGCAATTCTCTAATTAACTTCGAGTATAATTAAAATATCTCTATAGATATCTATACTGTCAGATGTAATTGGATGCATATGCTCACAATATATACAAATTGAATCCTTAACATTTATAATTGATTTAATAACAATGCTTAAAATGAGTAACTCATGAACCTCTCCTTGGCATGCATGTCTATAACAATGCTTCAATTGAATCCTTATCGTGTCCGAATTCAGATTCAGAAGTTCTTAGAATGTTATTAGAAGGCAAATTGAGCGGCTCTTCAGTACTACCAACATCTGAACCTTTGCCAGCTGCAGGAAGTATCAGATAATGTCAACATTAGTGCTACGAATAATTAGAAATTTAGCTCACACGTCATGATGCATTTTTCTATCATCTATTAATTCTTTGAAGAGATGACAATATATTTTAGGTTTCTAGCTCATTGTTGTGATATTTCAACAGTGATATTTTAGTGGATGTGGAACTTGTAACTTGAGATATATAATGTAAATGAAAATCTTGTGACTTTTCTTACGATTTACTTCTACAAAAAATATTTCATTATTATATATACTCTTACAGACTTTGGCATGGATAAAATGTACAAACAAACACAATATAAATCATTGTCAACAGGTAAAATGAAGCCATACCTCAGATGCACGTAGATGCTTGTAGATATCACCGGCAAAGGTAGCATAGAGCTGAGGATCCATGTAATCATTGTCAATATTAACAATTTTCTCTCCCTTTTCCAACTCAACAAGAATGTCTCTACTACAAATGTTAACTGCAAACAAATCAATCATTGGTATCATCTCAAAATGCACCAGTAAAACCAAAAGGGTAACCAAATAATCATAATTTATGAGACTATGAGTACCAAAAGGATTCACCAAAATGCATTGCATTTTCTATATTCAGAACTTTAAATACACCAAAAGGGTAACCAGATAATTATAATTGATAGTTTCTAATTAGTGAAATATAAAACTGCATATGAAATGTGAACATTGCTAAATTAATGTTATACCTCTACCCAACTCTTGTTTCTTGAACAACCACCAATCATAGCAGACCAAGTAAACAAATTCCTCACAATCATTTCATCAAACACTTTATGTGCCTTCTCGAAAATTCAATTTTCAGTAAGTAATGAATGAATTACGTATTTCCTCGAATAAAAAGTTCACTGAATAAAAAGCTCATGATTATGGCAACACAACAGAGCACTTCTTCCACAAATAAATAACTAGATTGGGCTAGTAGGAATTTACTATTGATAGCATTAAGTCCAAACAGAAAAAATTTACCCTCTCATTGATAGCCCTCTCCTCCTAATGGCGGCCTTTCCATAGGGGTGGCTCCATCTAACGGGGTAACTATACCTAATTGAAATCACATACTAGGTGCACCTAGGTCGTCGCAATAATAATCATTTTTCTCAAAACATATAGCTTTAAAACCACAATTCGTAAAATATCAAACTTGTCCAAGCACACAATCAAATCCCAATTTGTAATTCTTTGCTTATAATTCATAGATAAAATCCAAATAGAGACCACAATAATATCATTGACTTTAAACATGTATCAAGACGAGAAGAATATTCTAAGCGTGTGTTCCCCATTTTTATAAATTCTTTGACATATAAAATCATAAAAATATCAATAATAACGATATTGAAAATAAGTGATAATGATCGTCATCAACTCACAGTTATGACAAATCCACTAAGTGTGTTCTCCAATCACCCCAGGAGAAGCATGTGAAGCGTCTGGCATCGTATCTGGGCATCAATAATATTTTCTCATAAATTAGAAACTCATGCCAAAACTGTAGTAGCACTAAATGACCATGAAATGCAAGTTGAGTATATATTATAGTATTATCGATAACGTATAAGCTTCAACTTGTTAATTTGTTCCAAACTTTTATTAAGGTATTTTTCTTCTCAGAACCCTAACCCCAATCTCCAAAATCAAACCCAAATTAACTTGTAATGTGAAATTGCTTTGCTTAGATGAATATTTTTCCTTATGGGTGTTTGATTAGTGTATGGAATTGGTTGATTTTGGAAAGGGAAGAAACAAAATGGAAAGAAAAATGAGAACAGAGAGAGAGCTACGGGAGAAAAGAAGAAATGAGGGAAGTGTTATGCTTTTTTTTTTTTATTCCCACGTGTGTCTAGTAACTTATATATATATATATATATATATATACTATTATTACTTATTTATTTCTTTTCTTTTCTTTTCTTTTCCCTATTAAATGAAACGGTGCGTTTCATAGTGTGGACAAGATTTTGATTGGAATAGGAGGTTGAATGTCATAAAAGATGTTGCAAACGCTTTATGCTATATGCATCATAATTGCTCACCTTCAATTGTTCATCACGATATATCCAGCAAGAATATTGTTTTGGATTTAAAATATGTAGCTCACGTCTCAGACTTTGGAACGGCCAAGTTTCTTAATCCTGATTCATCCAACTGGACCTCTTTTATAGGAACATTTGGATATTCTGCTCCAGGTTAATCTTTTCTTCATATTAATTAACCAAGTATTGATTTTGTAGTTTACAGATATTTTTTAGTATTTGTGTCGTTTCTGAACTCTTGTTTTTCACATGATAACTCTAATTGTTTGTTACAGAACTTGCATACACAATGGAAGTAAATGAGAAATGTAATGTGTATAGCTTTGGAGTATTAACATTCGAAATACTTTTTGGAAAGCATCCTGGAGATATTTTATATACTTCATTGCAATCAAGTGGTGTGAGTCCAACGCTTGATGTCATGTCATTGATTGATGAGTTAGATCAACGTCTCCCTCATCCTACAAATGCTATCTTGAAAGAGGTGGTATCAATTATAAAGATAACAATTGCTTGCTTAAACGCAAACCCACGTTGTCGCCCTACCATGGAGGAGGTTTGAAAGGAGCTTGTGATATTAAATTCATCTTGAACGGGTTCATTCAATATATATTGTCACATTTACGTTTTACTATAATTAATAGTTAATAAATACATTGTTTTGATGTTTTTTTATCTTCTTTATAATAAGAACCGGAAGTTAGTTTTTTTTTTTTTTTTAAGTTCTTGGTTGAATATGAACAATTGAGTCTATTTTGGAAAAAGTACAAAATAGGAGTCTTGAAATTTTAGTGGCAAACTCTTTATTATAAACTGATAAGAAACGTACTCACCACTCCAGGGTACACAAATGCGAGCACATTTAAAATAAATTGAAAAAATTGTGGTTTAAAAATAGTTCAACATATTCCAACAAAGATGTAAATGAAAACTTCAATAATATTGCCCCAAAAAAACAAACTAATTGTGACATAACTCAACCACTCCTGTATAAATTAATACCAATGAATTACAACAAAATTTCATTTGATCAGCCTAACTACATGTGCTAACAGGACCTCCAGTGTAGCATATTCTAATCTAGCAAGCAGGGATTGGTGGTTTTCGTGACCCAAACAACTATCGTAGTTCTGTTGGAGACAGTCAGCAAAGATATATATGAAACAATCATCATATTCAGATTATCTCATAACAGACTCTTTCACATAAGATCGATTACCTGAACTGCAATGTAAAGGAATAAAGTCAGAATCCATAACAAACGAGTTTAAAGGATATTATCTGGAAATAATTTTTTCCGACTTACGTATACTCAAGGTGAATATTCATAAATCGAGCATTCTCTTTGCTTTGTGTCAATGTCACTAAACCGTCAATTACTTGATCTTGTTCCAGCTCAATAGGATCATAGAAGTATACCAATGTCTGTAAAATACAGTAATAAAATCAAGACAACAAAATCAATATCATAAATAAAATACAATTGAACATTCAAAGAGATAAGTATAACCGTAGCACAAATGAATAAAAAATGGTTCTGCTTAGGGACCCCTTCCGTTGAGCTACAGAATAGTCGACTAAAATATTGTATACCTTTGAGAACATCCTAATTTCAATAAGTATCATTTTTCACTTACAATAAGGTCTTTTAATTGAAATGCAGAAGCTAATTTCAACATGAAAAAATTTCGTTACTATTGCAATATTTTTGGCATGTATTTCTCCGTAGTGCTGTGGATAAGTTTATCCAGACTAACGATATTTTTTAATATAGGTCATTGCTTCCATGTGGTCTTGCACCATAATATGTTCTACTCAGCGAGGTGCCATGACCCTTGCGGCAATAGTGTGGCACAAACATATAGTTGATATTCAATTGTAAAGCTTCTTTAGTATTGTATCCGAAATGCAATTAGTTTAGAGACATTGGCAATTTTGCTTTATATATGCTAAAGATAAGCATTGACACAATACTTCAATATACACTTCGCAATAGTGTGGTACAAACATATAGTTGATATTCAATTGTAAAGCTTCTTTAGTATTGTATCCGAAATGCAACAGTTTAGAGACATGTTGTGCAATTTTGCTTTATATATGCTAAAGATAAGCATTGACACAATACTTCAATATACACTTCGCTGAACATGAAACTAGAAATGCCTATTGAAATTGGAAACAAATAATAAAATAAAAAAATCTGCACCTGCTGCCAATGTGTTGGAGGGTCCTCAGGAGCAGTAGATAGGACCAGCGCTTCACTTGGATTTGCTCGCTTTTTTCTCAAACTACCATTCACCTGATGATTCTCAATAACCGATGTTGATGAATGATTATTGGTTGGTGCTATCGTAGGCACATTAAACTCAACATCAAACCAAAATGCAAAACCATGCAGCGGAGCTGTATAAAACAAGAAATAGAATTCAATTTATGCAAATATATTAAAAGATTTCACTAAATGCAGAGTTATTGGTTAGTAATTTGGATGACATGCAAACATTGTGCCCACCCACAAGCAAACATGAAGGAGATGGCGCAAATATTAGCCCTGCTAATATTTTGTGAAATATATATATAGACTTACTTTCCTATAGGTTCTACGGGACAGCATATCATCGTATCAGTACTAATCTATGCATCATAGATTAGCACCAAGAAAAATATTCAGAAGGCCAAAATTAACGGAAAGAAAGGACACACAAAAGTAAATTACCTCGCATCATTGAGTTGAACTTAAACTTCGATGTTACAGTTTCTAACTCATTGATGGTGACGGAATAACTGTCAATATATTTTACCTGCAATAGTAAATGATCAATTTCTTCAAATTGTGAATTGGGTGGATCAAAAGATCCTACAAAAATATTTAACTATATTTTAATATAAAATACGATAATCTAGATAATTGATAGATAATAGTATAAAAATTCAAATAACAGCTTAGATGATTTGTTAGTTATTTTTATTAATAATAGTTTAATATTTATTTGTAGTTGCAAGTGATAATGGTAGGGCACCTAGGTATATTATAGAAGGTGTGGGGCCATAAGGGGGAGAATGAAAGTTAATGAAATAGAGCTAGATTCTAGAGAGTTAGTTAGAGAATGAGAGTAGAGAGTGGGGAAGGGGGAAGGGGCATCCAGAATTACTGTTAGAATTGTTAGGAAAGTTTCTCTCTGGACAGGAGCTATAGAGCTTTGGTTAGGAATCTTCTGACTCTGGTTTATCCTTTCATTTCCTATTTCTTGCTTGTAGAGCCTCCGAGCTTATCTTTACCATTCAATAATATACAGATTTACCTTTTTGATTTTGCGGGTTTTATCAGATTATCCCATGAGTGCTAGTGCAGCGGTAACTACCTAGCCTTGTAACTCAGACAGAATTTAAATCCCTACCGAGGCATGTATAGCAGAAAACTAGAGGGGTGACATGGGGGCCTAAAACAAAGACCATCGGATAAGTTTCATAAACAAAGGAAAGAGCATCTAGCACACAGCCCAACAGTTGAGAGCAAAACAGTGACGCACAGCAGAGTTTCGAACAGGTGAAACTCAAGTAAGAGCAACCATCAGCAAGCAAAATCTGTCAAGACTGGGGTTAGCGATGGAGGTGCAAAGCATTCAAAAGAAAACAAAACGCAGGTTCAGGATCAAAAAGTTGCAACTGGGAATGCGACAAGACAGCAGTGGCGAGGACTTTGGGCACATTGGAGGAAGGTCTTGGATGCGGCAGAAATGGCCAAAAATATGTGACACTATGTGCCGGTGTCATGAGAGTAGAGGGCGGAGTAAAATGACATCCAAAATAGAAGATAGGTTGTGATAGTTAAAAACCAGGTCACGGACAGAACCTAATTTTTTTTATAAAAGAAACCCAAAATCCTAACACTTCAAGGATCATAAACATGACCAAGCCCACACTTTTCCCGGCAGCCTGCCCAATCCTGCATATTTCCAATTCTGCAACTTATTGGAATCGCAGAGGAGCAAAAGCCTCATAAGGTTGAGCGTATGATCTCGCACACCCGCTTGCAATCTTGACTGCCATGGTTGGGAGGAAGAGACACATGTATTACCTCCCTTTTCTTACAATTCTGTTTCATTTAAATTCCAGTATCTGTAATTTCCAAACATTAGAACCATGCTAGCTCAGACATCTCTCTGATATCAAATCAGGCAAAGGGACATATTGGGCTAACCCGACCCAAAATCTAGTTTGTAGGGTGAGGGTTGCCACCCGCTTATAACAGTTAGTTTGTCCATATCATCGTCAATTGGAATCTCCAACATACTCCCTAATGCACATGACATCTGCTGGTTCCCCGATAATGAATGGCGGCCTAACATGTCTATGGTTAGACTGGGATACCATATTAGGATTTTGACCTTACGTCTAACTCAACTCAAAAAGCTAGCCTGTGGGTGACTGTAACCACTAGTCAATGTGGGATCTTCAAAAATATAGTTTACTCCTTGCTGTGGGGAAATAATATTTGGGCTGTTGTACCATATAGAAGTGGCTCATGCTTTTTTAATAACCATCGCCAACAGTGAAATAACCTTATAAACTAAATATTAAACAGCACACATACAAGACCCTGGCTCTGCCACATGGTTTCATGTTTTGTTATTCCACAACTTCTTCCATCCCTATGTTAGAGGACCAGGAAAGAAACAAGGCTTGTGCATGGTTTGGTTTAGAAGGAAAACAGAACAGAAGTGAATTGAATAGAAAAACAGTTTGCATGAGCAGAACCAAACTGTTTCTGTGTTATGCCTAACCAAACCAAACTTTGAGTTCAGTTCATCGAGTTCTTATATTTCAGAATCAAACCGCTTCTGAGATTAAAGCAGCGAACCGTTTACATATGCAGAACTGAACCAAACTATGTTAAGCTTCCAAGCAAAAATGATTTTTTTTTTTTTTTTTGACTGAGCAAAACTGAAATTATCTGTTAGAAAACTGTTAACACTTTTAAAGAAAAATAGAAAATGTGAGAGTCCGTGCTCATAGAAATGTTCTTTGTTAAAATATAATTTAAACATGGACATTTTTTCACCTGAAAATTAAACCAATTGTTTGAAAAATCAATAAACAATATGATCCATTCAGTCCGATCAATAAAGCTAGGTGGAAAAAATCCCCATATGTGAATTCTCTTGACATGACACTCTCCTTCCCTACATACCTTACTCCAGGACAATTGTATCCCTAATCTCTAAGAAAGAAGGGATTTCTGATTTAGGGTTGTTGTTAGCAAACAATGATTGAATGGGAAAGAAGAGTGAGAGTTTGAAAATTGCAAGTGACCAGTATGATACTGTGTTGTGAGCCTGAAGAATAAATTCTTCCGCAAGTTAGAGAGATCACAAAAAATAAATATATAATTATTACAAGTATGAGTGAAGTGATTTGAAAATAAGTGAGTGGCAAGAATCCAATTCTTTGACGGTGCAGTTCAGTTCTTTATGGTGCAGTTCAGGTTGGTCTTTTTTTACAACAGTTAGTGAACTGTGCTTAAAACACCAGTTTAGTTTATGAACTGTTAATAACAGTTTGGTTGTTCGTAGAGTAATTTGGTTTTTTTTTATAACAGTCCTAAAAGAAACCCTAGATGGCGTATTGACTGAGCTTCCAACCATTTTGTGAAATATACATATATTCATCATATATTGTACATTGTATTATGGAAAACCATCATTCATAGCTTCAAGTTAACCAACCTTTCTTCAAACACAATTCAAGCATGAAAAATAACCTTGACAAGCAGGTAATTCCGAATCCGTTCGAAGTAAAAAGAAGTCATAGTAAACAGTGACAATAATACTAGCATACTCACCACGTGTGGCCATGTCAAAACATTTTCACCAGTTATCGTCTCCACAGCAGGCTCTTCAAATGCACACTGTTTTGCTAATGATAACATGGCAGACACTGCAACCAAAAGCAGCAGTAAAAACTGATTAGAAAAGCAATAGATAGGAAATTAGATATTTACGGATTATTTTACCCTAGAAATAGTATAAATACCTCATTAAAGGTTCAAGGAACATACTTGGAAGATAGTCATAGAATTTTAGTCTAACATAAACCCAAAATTGTGGCAAGAGGGTTGGCCCTAACATAGGAGTTTGTGGTTAAGTCTAACTACCAAAAGCTAGTTGATGGGGTGAGGGTTGCCGCCCATTTATAACCACCATCTCGTCCATATCACTAGTCAATATGGGGATCTCCAACATACAGGATTCAAAATTTCAAATTTCTAAGAAACTTGGTTTATCATTTCACTAGCCAAAAAACATGTTCAAAAAATAGGACAGTCTGCCTGCATGCATATTAGACTAAAGTTCACGCATCTACGGGGTGCCAAAAACAATAATTATTAATATTTTAATACAGTTAACACGGGATCGGATCTGAAAAACATTCAAATCAATGTTATCAATAGTGGATTGCGGAAAACAGTGGAATGCGAAAAGAACAGTAAAAAGTAAATCCAGCTTCAGCAAATGTCTGTACAAAATACAATAGCGTAGATTTTGAAATCTTATTTACAAAATACTGAGCAGTGCACTTACTATCAATTCCATAAACATTGCGCCAAAAGTCAACGCTGTCACTGTATCTGTCAGTATGTGTGACGGGGGCAATGTACAACTAGAGAAAAGTACACAGAGAGGTCAGAACTTTTCCATTTTTTGGTGAAAGTAAATAATAAACCATATATCTACTTATAAGAGAAAGTAAATAGAAATACCGTTGCACTCGAAGGAAGAATAAGACCACCAGGTTTGAGCCAACGATCTCTGGCAGTAATAACACTCCCAAGCATGCTCTGCAAGAAAATAAAATCTCAAAACATAAAAGTGAATGTACTGAAAGGATGGGAAAGAGCAAGCTGACGTCAAGGTATAATTTTAGACAGGAACAGACCCATCTTGAAGTGAAGTAGTCGTGCACTTTGACAGGGTGAAATCACATTATTAATATTATAAGAATTGAAAGGAAAAAAAGGAAAGAAAAATATAATAGAAAAAAAAAAAGTTCTAAAATATGTTTTTTATTTTGGTTCCTCCTTCCAAAAAGAAGATAGTTCTCAATAAACTACAATCCTTGCTTTCCCATTTCTATAGATGGTAACAATAGAGATAGTACGCCTTTAACTTTTTATCACAAGAATTTAAGTAGTAATTAGTAATTCAATGGAAGCTTTTCCTCATAAGCAACTCTTCCAAAACCTTACCTTTTGGATGAAAGATTTTATATTTTATATGCTGCCTTATCCAAGGACTTTGGACCAGGAACATGGATAATGTACCAGTTTACCCTACCTTTGCCGTACCGTTACTTTTATTTAGAACATTGTTGATGCCTGAGTGGCAAGGATCAAACCCATGAGCCCACTTGTTCATGAGACTTTGAAACCCAGTTGTGTACAAACTATTCCTAAAAGTTAAGCTGTTGGGTGAAATCACATTAACGCCTTTTATTTTTCACTTGATGGTATTGACTGACTATATACATCAAGTGATGTCATGTCATGTGTTTGGTCAAAAAACAAACAGGTTTGTGACAGGACCATTTCAATAGAAGTCCTCTAATGGTTTGACTTGAATGTTTTTCTTGACCTTTCCTCTAAAAATCGTGCCTATCCTCCACTCCACCTCAAAACCTTGTGCTAACGCTCCAATAGGTCGTCTGGAATTGCAAACCATCCCAGGCTCAATTTTATTTTACCATATTTTTTTATATATAAGTTACTCCCTCCTCTCTAACACACTGTTGATCTTATCTAATTCTTGTTTGTCCACTTATCATAAAAGATTGCTAGTTTTGTAACTATGCAATACAATCTAGTAAAATTTACTTATATGAAAAGGGAAAGAAAAAAAAAAATGTTGCACTATTTCTAAATCTATTTGGTCAATTATCTAACTAGTGGTTATCTAAAAGCATAATTGATGGATCCAATTGGTGATAGCAGAAATTCCACAGTTACAGTATGAGAAGGAGCTACAGTTACAATATGAGAAGTCACTTTTCTGTTCTATTATGTATGCAACAAAAATGTAAGCATTTTCACATTCATCTTTCAGATCATGATAAAAGATACTTCTGTTCAATTCCAATTCATTTAAGTAATTAAACTATCAGTCCCCTCAGAGGTTAATTTATGGTTTCATTCACCGACTTCATGATAACTTGTTTCGACTTCTCAAATATATATTGACTCAAAAAAATCTAAAGTACCCTAAAACGCACCTCATATAGAAGCATATAGCCCATCCATTCTGAAATTATAACATCCACCTCTTCATCGATTTCAACATCCTGCAAAACCCATAGGATGAGGTAAATATAAAGCTTGATCATGGATGCAAAGTTGACAAAGGAAAATTATACAAATTTCAGGATAAGAAGAAATTACATAAAGTATTAAGTAAATTGAACCTAAATATAAATAACATTGATGTTATATTCTTTAAGGCAGAAAGTTGTTGTAATCTATATTCTATATTTGTTGTAAATTTCGATCTCTCCCACCAGCACAACTTATTTGCATGGATAATAACTGTTGATATATAAATAAATAGTAAATAATTATATTTACGTTGTAAATATATTTTAGCTTACTCTCTAAGTTACTTAGGATAGAATATTATGTTGAATATTCATTCTGTAAATATATCATAGCTTAGTCTCTAAGCTACTTTACTCCTATATAATAAATCTTCCGTTGTGCTATTCAGACACACGGTTTTCATCATATGTCTCTCTTTTCTCTCTTATTCAACAATAAACATTGTAAGCGACAAAAGAGTCTTAAATATTTGTTTGGATTAACATTCACCTTGTGGCCATTGATCTTTTTTCAGCGGGGGTGATGAATTAGAATTTTGATTATCTATTTTCATGACCAATAGCATAATATTACACATTCAAACAGGATTCTAGACTTTATTATATCATGATGCACACTAATTTTCCTATTTTCTAATATTATCGGTTAAATTTGGAGAATTGATCCGGTGAGGAGGGGCTTTCAAACAAAGGTTTATGATTGTTTGGTTTACTGTATTTGGTTGATTTGAAAGACTCAATATAAGGAGGTGTTTCAGTCTAATAACGTATAAATTGATGATATTGCTGAAGAAGCAAAACTGGAATGGTATTGTACGCGTAAGTTGATGGTATTGCTGAAGAATCAAAACTGGAATGGTATCGTAGAAGAAGCAAAACAGCAGGCTCGGAATTGGATGAACATAAAACTGAAAGGAAACAATTATCCTGCTTCTCTGTGGTTTTTGAATTTAAGGGATTCTTGGGCATTTTTCAGTGATCTGTTAGTCCAGCTTTGAAGTGAAACCTGGTTTATGGAAGATGCTACTATATTCCATGCCATTTATGCTGGTCTAGGCTGAGGTAGCTAATTGGTGTGTATCAGATTCAAGCTGCTTTCTATCTGCAAGTGAAGCCTGATTTAGTTTTCCTGTTTTCCCCTGGACCTTTAGTGTTCTGTTGTTCTCTCTGGCTCTGGTTTGGCTCTCAAGAATAAATACGAGTTTAATTAGCCTTAAATTTTTTTGTATTTATCTTTTTGCTGGTTTTATCATTAGTTCAATAATTTATGATTGAGTCATAAGGCATAACAATTATTTAGTTTTCGGATCAATTTTGTTCACATGGTTGGGACATTCTACAGGTCAAATCTCGCATCAATATTTTAAGCCATAGAATATTTCAATGATTGAAAAACATATATTGTTCAGAAGTGCCAACCTCAACTCGTCCATGCAATACAATGACAACATCCGAAAGGTTATTTGCTTTAACAACTTCGTTGGCCTGTTTGCAAAAGAAAACAAGTAATTGAAACCAGTAAGTCAAAGTAAAAAGTGCTATTAAACATCATAAACAACCTATTTGCATTAACATACTCAACCATTAAACTTATAAAAGATAAAGAGAAGAACTTAAAAAACATAGGCAATTGTCATCATACCAGCTGGTTTCGTGGGATTCACTTAAGCCATAAGCCTAAATTCTAGTAAGGCATCCAAGTCAGGTTAAGTCACTTGAATAATTTAGAATGAATGACTTGCATCATGCAATGGGTCTGTACAATTGACCACATCACCCTCTTTACCGGGTAACTGATTTAGCAGGTTGAGAACACTTTTTATCAAAAAATAAAAAATGATGTGGTGCTGCGCACCATTTATGTTGCAAGCTGAATCAATTTCTAAGTTTCTTTCTCTCAGACAAATCGAAGTGGCTATTATGGTGGGTATTATCAATTTGCATTTATTATCTGGGTATTGGCTGAATCAATTGAAGAATCATTTATTATTGAATGTATAAATGAGATGGGTGTTAAATTAATTATCACTTGAAAATATAACTGAAGCAGGGAAGAAGATGATGAGGCAGAACGGAAGACAGCCAAAGGCCATTGCAGAGGTTGATGAAATGATATATCAATTACCAAAGACTTTCTTCATGTTCGCAACATATCCCATTAGCGGCTGAAAGTTATTACTTTATAAACCCAACTGACATGTGGGTGTTTCCATTTGTTCAAACCAATACTCAATGGACGCGAACAAGGCGTCATGGTGATTGTGTGGGGTTGGGGAATAGTTCTGGTTAGGTTAATTTAATGTAATAAACTAATTAATTTTACATAAGAAATGTTTCTGCAATGGAATTGTGTAGAAGATGCGCTGAGAAAATAGCCGACGAAATTTTGGTGGAGAGTGGAAGATGAACAATTACCTTCAAATAAAAATATAAATTTAAAATTAATAAAATTTTAAATCTCGATAACTTAGAAACCGGTAACCAAGCAAAAATTAAAAAAAGTGAGTGATGTGGCCCAATATATGGGAGTGTGTTTAAGGAGTGTGTTAAAGGGTGTCACCTTTTTTTTTTTATTTGAAAAAGGGTGTCACCTTAGCATTCCTTATATATGTATATATTAATATAAGGGAGAATCTCTCATAATAAGGAAAAGTAAGAAACTATATCAATAGTAATAAATATAGTGAATAATCTTGATTAAGACTACAGTCAACACACCCCGTCAAGTTGGAGCATATATTTCTTATACATACAACTTGTTACACAATCAATTTGAGGTCTCTAGAGATTGGTGAAGATACCAGTCAACTGAGTATTGGAGCTCGTTGAAGATGTTTTAATGGTGTCTAAAAAGGGTCTTCTCTCTGACGAAGTGGCAATCAACTTATGTGTGCTTAGCCCTCTCATAAAAGAAGAGGTTTGAAGAAAGATATCAAGTCGATTGATTATCACAAATAAGTTCAGAGTTCCCAAATCCCATGTAAAGAACTCCTTATATTGAAAACTACAACAACTACCAAGTCTTCTACAACTAGGTAGGGGCGGCTACACAATTCTTAAAGAAAAACCACCCCTTTCAAACACAACATACATAATTCTTAAATAAAAGTCAAATTTCAGCACAAAGTAAACACGGCAATATGACTAGAATTCCAGCACATAAAAGTAGATCAATAGAAAGATATTCCAACCAAAAGAAGTAGAGGAAGACATATTGAATGTGAAGATTGTGTGGTAGCAAGAACTGGGGAGAGTATAATACAGAAAAGGAAAAAATTGTCCTATTCTATTTGTATTTTCTGTTTCTATTAGTATTATTTAGTGAGCTCGGTTCAGCCAGTCCATTCTTCCGTCATGAACAGTTGGTAACAAGTGGGTTCAAAGGAAGACTTTGCTCTAAATGACTTTTTTTTAGAACCCAGACCAGCAGCTTCAAACTATCCATGCAACCAGCGGCATCTAGTAGAATACGGGTTGGTTGTTGATAACATTAGACAGAGTGAATTGGGTACGAGTTAATTTCTTGTAAACAATATGTCATGATCTTGAACATTTTACCTTTATTCATGTTAACTAAATAAAGCTTATACCAATGAAAATTGTATCTTTGAAATTATTACCTGCAGTGCAATGTCACTGGCATCAACTGCATACACCTGGAAAGATAAAATTCCATAATATCATACATGTCAATTGTCAAACACTTTGCATAAACCATAGGTTGGAACAACTAAATTAAAATTTAAAAGCTTCATTATGAAAACAAAAGACAGAGGCTTCAAAAAAACTGTTAATAGAAAGGCTTAATCCAAATAGTTTAAGTCAACTACAGAAAATTTAAATAAACATTAGCCTACCAATGGAGAAGAGAAGAATAGAAATTCAAGCAATCATAAAGCAGAAAAGCAACCTATCAATGGTACAGCCACAGCATCCAGCAACTCCAGATCATATAAATAATATACGGGTGCTAAAACTCAATAAAATTCCTCTATAAATCCTAATACAAACTAAAACAATAGAACAGAATATGCCAGATCTATCTAACTATGTTGATAAAGAAACTAAAAGAAATATTCCTTCTTGTATGATAAAAACATGTAAGGAAAGTAAAAAATTGCAAGAGGTGGAAACTGGAAAAAGGATTTACAAAAAAAGAATTAAACATTGTTTAACAAAGTATATAATACCATTCTTCCATTATCAACTAAAAGAATAAAAATATCAATTTGAAAGAGCATACCCGCTTTGCACCGGCCTGAGCACAAAATATGGAAAGGATTCCTGTACCGCATCCAACATCAACTACGACCTGAAGCCACACAATACTTAAGAGAGAAACACAAGGAATGGTGTAGAACAGTAGAAGGACAGGGGGACATGAAAAGCAAGAATAAACTTCAATCTAAACCATACTAAAAAGAAAATCATGCAAGAGCGCAATTCATTTAAGAACCATCAATAGTTAGATTTTATTCCAATATGTGGCATATATTTAGCCTATCAACCGTACAATAACATAACCCCAACAGTCCAGATGGTTCGGAAAACTACCTAATTCACTTGGAGTTGAACAAAGTCATCTTTTTTGACAAAAAGTTGTAGTGACAATTATGTATGAATAAAAGCATCATATTTATATTAACAACAATTAATAATTTTATCATATTGCAAGAATTCACAAATCGATAATTGTGGGCATTTTTTGGTAATAGCCTCCTGAAGCGAACAATTGTGGCCAATTTTTGGTAACAATCAAAATGTCAAAACAATTGTTTTCATTATTTCCATAAATGTATCATCCCTAGCTAGCATTTCATCCTCTCTCCATCACAATGGTTCACTCAAAATCAACACACAAAAAGCATACAAAACTATTTATAACTATGTATGTGTGATAGCGAAATTACTTTGCCAGCAATAAAACTCTGATGTCGCATGATTGCTTCCCTATAAGTTTCAGTCCGCACACGATCCTGTACCAAACCAAGCCAAGAAAAGGAAACAGCAAATGAAAATATTAATTTTGCATTTAACAAAAATATAATTACAAAAGTGAAGAAATTACAATGAATAAGTTGACGAGGAATCCTCCTTTAGAGGAAAACAAACAAAACTACAATTTACAAAATATCAATTATTGAAGCAATGATGTCCCTCCTACCCTCAACATAAATGTTGTCAATCGCGGATAGCAGAAAACAGTGGATTATTAAAATTCTGCTATGCAATAGTGCTATAGCGCCAATATAACTACTATTTGACAACCTTTAGCACTAAATAGTGTATCACAGACAAAGGTGGTTTGTCCAAATTCCATTAGGCTATAGCGGTATAGTGCCGCAATATCTGCTATTTAACAGTACCGCTTTAAATCAATTTGAAGTACACGATGCAATCAATATATTTTAACAATGAAAAACAATTTTAAAGAGTCCAGAAGAACAAATTAACCAAGCTAGACAAGTATAGCATTTATATTTACAAATTAATCACATTTTACAACGAGACAAAAGAATTACTGAGCTCTGTTACTTCAAGACGAATTATAGAGTGAAAACATGAATGATGGAAATGGGAAGTAAAAAAAAAAGTGGAAGATATTAAAGTTTACAATGGGCCTGTTTAGTTTGGCTGATTCAAGCTTATCAATCTACATAAATTTTGTGAGACTATGGGTGCGTTTGTTTTAGCTTTAAAAAAAATAGATTTTATGTTAAAAGAATCTAGAGATTCTTTTTAGAGATTTTAAAAAAAATCTGAAGTTATTTTTGTTTGCCTACTATACTACCCATAAAAATCCTTTTTTTTTTAAAAAAATGAGTTTTGACTTGTACATGTGTTGCCTCCTTGTTTTTGAAAAAAAAAAAATTGAGAAAAGCTAATCCTAATAGCTTTTCATTTTAGGGTCAAAATAGATTTTTTTGATAAAATGATTTTTCTAAAAATCCTAAACAAACACTTAAAAATGAAAAAAGTGATTTTTTTAAGGAAAAAAAATCTGAAACAAACAGGCCCTATATGAAAGAATTTATGAAAACAGCTTTTAACATGTTCATAAGTAGTTTTCAGCTTATTTTCATAAATTCTCTGAGGTAGCTTATAAAAACACCTTATACGAAAACAACTTTACTTTTTATCTTTTGTTATAGAAATAGCTTATGCGCTAATCATGATAAGTACTTATGCTATAAGCTTCAAATTAAGTTTCTTATCCAAACAGAGCCAATATAAATTGAGTTCCTAATTTTCAAACCATTCAGATATTCAATTCTACAATTCGTATAAAAGGAAAAGTGAAAACTAGCTCTATAAAGCTTTGTAGTACCCACATTTCTGATCAAAGACCGTGTGTCCGGTGTCTCTACTCTGACACATGTGATTACATTGAATTATGTAATTTTCTCAAATTATTATGAGAACAGTGTATGTGTTAGTGCTAGTAGTATAAGGTAAATTAGGGTTTATGAAATTCAAATTTCAAAAACAATGCGCAATGTGTAATTCAGAAACATTCAAATGAAGAAAATAACAAAATTGAAAAAGAAAAATGGTGAAGATAAAAACCTTGATCATTTCTTGGTGAATACCGAGATGAGCATAAGAATGAAAATACGCCATATCGTAATCAGTGCAAGGAGATCGATTAGGTAGTTGTTGCTGCTGTTGCGGCGGTTGTTCGGTATCGGAAACCCTAACAATGGAAGTAGAACTGGAAGCGCGTGAACGGCGAGTGCCACGACGGGCACGGTGAGTTTGAACCATTCCTGACGGTGGTTGTTGTGGTGGTTGATGGTGGTGGTAGCCGTTACCGTTACTACTGTTACTATCCTTCAAAAACATCACTCTCGTTCTTACACTCTCTTTCTTACAACTTTGCACTGTCTCGTCACAACTCTCGACTAAGCTGTATATATATGATGACGCCACCCACTGTTTTAAGGTGAGGTTAACTAACTACTTTGGTGGTGTACCACTCACTCATACACCATTTTGGTGTATATGTTTCTTAAAGTGGTAGGATTTTGTAGTCAAGAATAAAAATTGTAGGATTTTTATTTTTTAAAATTTCTATTTTTATATAGATATATGTTATTTAAATAATTATTTAGTTGAAAATTTATGAGACAAGTATAGATTTACAAATAAAAATTAGGTATTGACACGAAAATCAAAGGAATAAAGAGATAAAATAAAAATATAATGTAAGTATGAGAGATAAAGTTGTCACAAAATAGTTGTATAAATATCATTTCTCTTTTAAATAAAATTGTAGTATATTTTTTAATGTTAAATTAAATATCAAAATATTATACCTTTTTTGTCTATAACTTTCTCTTTTTTTGCGGAAAGAACCCTTATAACTCGGAGTACAATGGAAAGAAAAGTAAAATACAATTGATGATTGATTGGCAAGAAAATGATCAATTTTGGAAGTCAGCTTTTTAAGATTGAAAAATAGAATTATTTATTTATTGTTTTTCATGACTTTGTTTTCTATTTTCGTAAGTAACAATTTCGGCTTTAGTTTAAGTTAATCCAACCCTAATGGGCAAATTTTTTCAAGGGTTTGAAATATATTTTAAAATGGAGTTGTGATGAGATAGATGTGAGATGTTAGGGGACACAAGAATGTAAATTGATCTTTACTAAATGAGAAGGTTGGTCGGACTATAGCAACGTTTCATTGGTTTTGAAAGTTATGGGGTGGTACCTAAAAGCACTCTGATGCTCAAGTCGGTAAGAGATCATAGAGTAAGAGGCTTCGAGATAGAAAGAGTGTGTGTACCTTCTGTTGTTGTGAAAGAAGGTATTTATACAGCGTTGAGGAAGTCGTTGGGGAGTTATGACTATGAGGGATATGTTACAAACGATACCCTTCAATGGCTTGATCTAGTAGCAATTGACAATCATTGAATCAATTCAGGCGTTCAAAATTGTAGGAATCCTTGACCAGACGGTGGATTGGTTCGGAACGCAAGCATGCTTTGGAACTCTTGTAACCATTCAAAAGTCTTGTTGTGTTTGTATCTTAACCTAGTACATACTTGTTTTAAGTCAATGTCCCGCTCCACATAACTACGACTTAGAGGGCAACTGTTTCAGACTAGTCCAAGGTCTAGTCTCTCATTACCTTGCACCGTTTGGGCTTTATTTGCAGTTATGACATGTACCTATCATACATAAGACTAATTGAGATATATATACACACACACAAACATAATGAAATACAAAAATTAGTCATAATATAGTTCATAAAATAAGGCGTCTATCACAAATGGTTTGGTAGATGAAAGTGCAACATTCTTACCGCGAGACGAACTCTTGTGCCGACGCTCTAACTAATATTATTTTTATTAAGAATTTTATTTTGATTATTTATGAGTCGTGTCCGACTTAGATAAGTCATTTGTTAGTATCGGGTCAAATGAGGGTTACTCAACCTTGTTTGGTTAATTGATAATCTTTTTCTTTTGGGCCTTTATCCCTTTTTGCTATAAAAAAACTCATTAATCTCATTATAAACTCAATAACATTTTAACATAACAAAAAAAATTTAAAAAAAACTTCCTTTATATTGGGAAATCAAACTTTTAAATGTGTTAAAAGTAGGTTTGAAAGGTGAGGAATATTATACTTTGGCTTGGATAGTTTGGCTAGAATGTGGATCAGTTATTCAAGCATTGCACCCTTTTAAGTCTCGTGTTTGGGGGTTGTGGACTGGATGGATAATTTGGCACACACATTCATCAACATAAAAAAGGCATAGTAGGATAGCGATAAGACTCATAATATGAACCTTAAAGTCACTTGGGGGTTAGGTCTCCATCAATCATGGACGAAACATGAGAAGCAAGTAGGTGGCACCTAGCTACTATTGAGCCACCAAAGGGAAAAACCATAATCCTCCCTTATATATAGAAGCTCAAACTAAACCCTAGTTCGCACTTTACCCTTGAAATAATATAGTCATTCGACTTTGTATTTGTTACCTTGTCTACTGGGTCTTACCTATTCTAAACAAAATATATGGATGTTTTGAAGGAAAAAAATATTCTACAACCAAAAAAACAAATTATCACATTTCTTACTAATGAAAGATCCTCTACTCATACCATTAAAATGTGTCATCTCTATTAAATCTTTAAACACAAACTCATAATTTAAAATACGGGACAATAGTTATTTTGGTCCCTGAATGCGTAACAAGTAGCCACAATATCCTTCAATGTATCGAAATTTCAAAATAGTCTCCTATTATGCACTTCGTTAGTCAAAATAGTCCTTGATATTAAAATGCTTCATTAATGTTGTCATATCCGTCTTTCAATATACTTACTTATTGTCATTTCAGTCGTTATATGAAAATAATTATTGTGAGTATTAAGATAATATTTTAGCATCATGAGTTATTTTGACTAACAGTCAATCAGGAACTATTTTAAAATTTTGATATATTGAATGACTATTGTGACTACTCATTACATATTCAAGATCAAAATGACTACTACCCTCTTTAAAATACCCATCGTTTAACTTACTTGCCTCCGCATCCAAACACTAAATAAAAGGGGTAGCACTTCAGTGCCTTTGACTTTGGTGTCTTTGGTGACTTTGTTTTTATCTCTCTCTTAACCATTCATTCTTTTTCATCTAAATAATTTATTTTAATCATTCATTCAACATTCTCTCTTATCTAAAATGAACTAAAGACATCCAAATGCACCAAAGTGCTACCCAAATAAAAGTCATTACGTGTCATTTGCACTCTTGCAAAGTCTGATAGCGCTACTCCTTGATTTTTTTTTTACATTGTTAAGAAGTGTGACTTCCCTTCTTGATTTTTTTTTCTTTTAAATAAAAATTGGTTGATTTAAAAAATATATTAAGGTGATTATCATATTAAGTGTGATATTATTCAAGTGATAAAATGAAGGAAAAAAACTAATTTCTTATTAAAATTATATAATTATTACAAATGTTGGGTAGAGTCATCAGCCACGTTTGGGCATTGTTTGCTATTATGACTTGGACCCAACATACATAAGACTAGTTGATACATATACACATAATGAAATACAAAAAAGAAAAAAAATTGAAATTTCATGTAAAAATGACAGAGAAAAAACTGCAGATAATATTATGTAGTACGGATTTATGTATGTAAAGTGTTGGAATTATAGTTATCATTCTTATGATAAACAATTTCCAATCTGTTCAGCTTGATTAAACAATTTTGTTGTCCTAGTTTATAAGATTTTGATTAATTTATGTATGGTATTATTTAGAAGCAAGCTAACCTATTTAACACAATCAAACATAAAAGAGTGGTTTTCCATAACAAAATTATGCACAGAAAATTTAGTTGTGAAAACATTCACACAAAGCTAAGTTGCTAGGCCAAAGTAAAACCAACGGGTTTATTTCCTCTTTATTTTACAAATCAGATATGCTCTTTATTTTACAAAAACTAATATTGAGTCACTTCAAATCATGTTTACATCTGAGACAAAGTCAGATGTAGGCATTAAGAATGAGGGAGGTGCCAGACCACTTGCTCATAACTCATCTTTCGACGTTCCATCTCTTACATGTTCATCGAAGGATGCATATGCTTTAATAATTGACTCATATACTTTGATCCCTTTCAAGTATTCATCTTTGTGAAGATACTGCATGTGAAGAAGTATCACATAAGTCAAAGTTGAACTCTAAACTAAATGCAAGTACAGTAAGGTGAAAGACATTAGGATACAACCAAAAAGAACATAAGGTGCATACTTTTGTTATTTTATGTAACCACAATGTTCTGGCACAACCTTTTCGGTTAGGATACAACCCAACTCAAACAAATCTACTGCATTTTTCAGAACACAAAGTGGAGATAGTTGCATATTTATTGACTCTTGTGTTACATGTTTATGGTGAACACTTTCATTTACAAAAAAAACTTATCTCTGATGTGGCAAATAAGCCAAGCAAAAGAGATTAACTCAAGACAAATATGCAACAATTGGATTCGTTTTGTTAAGAGTCTCACGCTAGATATTACTATATGACATGAAAAAGTATTTATAAGAGGGAGGCATTCATTACCATACAAGCTGGTTTTGTCGAGTAGAGTTAGACTTAACTATCATAGTCTATCCCTGTTAGGCCATCTGTTGATAGGCCACGCTCAATATGTTCAATCCTAGTCGTGAAGGGTGTGTATTGAGAGTCTAACATTTGATGTCAATTGTCAAATGCCATGAAAATGTGTTCATAAATGGGAGACATCATTCACCTTACAAACCAGTTTCATAGGGTTAGCCAAATTCTAAGTATTAAGAAACATGTCAACATGGAAACAAAATAAAGGAAAGAATCAACCTGAATATTTTTTGTACAGGGCTACACTGTTTTAGGCATAACATAGCAAATATAACTCATCTTCATGAAAGCCTTATATTAACTAGGACATAGTGCAAGACTCACTTTCTAGTTCTAAATAAAGAATCAGATGTATAATCCCTACAGACAATGACATGACTTATGTTGATAAGCATACTAGCATCAATTAGGCACGCAATATATTGTAAAAGTCACCTCATTGTGGTCATGGAGTAGAATAGGAGTGTTTGCCATAGGTGAGAATCCAATAGCAGGCAATCCAACACGGCGGAAATAGCGTGCATCTGTGGAAGCAGGAAAGATCTCCGGCTTACCAAGTTTCCCACTAGCCTCTTGGACAGCATTTTCTAACAATGCCCACCAGGGATTGGAACTGTCAGTTTTGGTGATGACTGGTTTCCCAGACGCATCAAGCACAGACAGCTTCTGTTTAAACTGCCCGAGCTAAAATATATTAGAGGAAGAATCTAATAAGAGGTAATTTGTTCTCAAAAAAAGGAAACACATAAATAATTAACAGTGTTATCTATCAAATTTTGAGAGCAAGCGATTGTAGGTGAAACAGTGATAAATTTTGATAGCATCATTTTCATTATCTACTACCTCTTGCCTTCTCCATATTAATTTAAAAAATGTCAACAAACAAACAGTTGCACAATTACAGTCGTCAAAACATGTTATGCAAATACATCAACATTCACATATGTACAGTTACATCTATTTCAGCCCTGTTTTCCAGTTGTTTTCTATGTTCTATACATAAACACCCAAATGCATCAACCATAACATTAACCTTTTCACATAGAAAAGATGAAAAATTGCAGAGAACATGAAGGCCATGATATGAAATGTTGTAATATACAGATGTTAAATCTTAAAAAAAAAATAAAAAAAAATAGGAAAGTTTCAAGCTTAATGATAGAAATACTTCCTATGGCTACAAATTTCTATAGAAGTGAAAGACAAAGCAGTAACCTATTAGCTGAGATTATTGTGTATTTACAAGACATGGATTATAAATATAAAGCATAATGGACATTTAGTTAATTACCCTGAAAGACATATTGCGGAAACTAGGTGCCCACTCTTCAGCAATTCGCCTCTCTAATGATTCTGCATCAGCGGTTGGTGGCACTCTAATATCAAATCCAGCTTCTGCTTCAGATGGCTGCAAATTCATGACAAAACCCTGGTGCACAGCAAAAGAAAGATAGAATCATTAGTGAGGAATTCAACAGTAAAAATTGCTGAAATTTCTTAGTGCACGAGCACAAACATGTGAAATGTATCATTTCAAAGGTAAGCATGGCATTATTGGCAGACTCCACTCAAATGTATAAAAGAACATTGATATGATAAGAGGAAAAATGATGTTAAGCAAGAACATGTTTTCAATTATATTCTACTCATGGAACAATCAATCTTATATGTTACTTAAAGTTTGAAATTGCTGTCTGCAATCATGATTGCGGCCGCAATATTTGTAGAGTGGTAACCCTAAATGCAATGCGATGCAATTCAATTTGCAATTGTCTGCAGTATCGAAGATTGTGACATAACCGCGCAGAACTATAATTTAAGTTTTACATTTATACAAGACATGTTTGATGAATTTGATGGAGTATTGGAGTTGTTTGACTTACAGTTGGAGATGGAGTTCCAGCCTTCAAAAAGGCCATGTTAATAGAAACAACATCCCCTTCAGCCTTCAAGCCGGCCTTGATCAAGTCAAACTGTGAGGCGCGAAACCTTCGGATGCTTTCAATACTCTTCAAGAGATTCTCCATAGCAGAGTTGTCATAAAGCTTGGAGCCATGTCCAGGGGCCCCAACAGCCTTGATCACCAGCCACCATGGGCTCCTCTCTGCATAGAATGCCCTGTAATGCTCATCCGGAGAAGCCAGCCCTGTTAGTTTGTAAGTGAATAAAAAGTTGGAATGAGTTTAGTAATGAATAAAATTTCAAGTCAATGTTCCAAAGTTAGGTATATCATCCCCAAATTAGTGTTTTTAGGCAAGGTTTCAATAAAAGTTATTTCGCATGAAATTGATGTTATTAATAAAAAAAAGAGTTCAAAGAACAACAATTCATATTTAGACAATTTCTCTCTAAATGCAAGTTCATAAATTTATTTAACATCACACAAAAACCAAGATTTGGAACCAAAATCAAGTTTGCCTAACAGAAACCAAAGAGTATTTCGACTAATCAGATTTGTCTCAAGAAAGGATCAATTCTAATGATTTCCAATGTAAAACCAAACACTCTTAGCACGCATTTGGAAATCTTCAAGTCACCGCAGCACTATGCAGCTAATCCAAAGCTGGTTTTGTGGCAGTGAGCAGTGGCTTTCTTTTGTTATGTAACAGCTTGCCATTTTAGCACCTCTGGTGCGTGGCTTTCATTTATATATGCCGATTCAATAAAAAAAGCTACGCTTTGGAGTTTCTACCAATTGTGTGCTATGCACGCACAGTCACTACATTTCCAAACACGCTGTTAGTCTTGCATAACTTGTATTCACTAAATTTTCCTTTCAAATACCTAAAAGCTAAAACCTATCCAAATCAGTTTTCTATTAATTTCGTGACTCAATTATCTAAATTTGTGGCGACACACAGAACTAATTGGATTGTCACATAAGCAGTTTCTTTTCAGTTTTCAATGTAATATTAATTACTTTTTATCAACTATGCTTTCTAATTAATATTCTTTGCATCACTTCGTAACGAATTAATCTCGCCACATGCCATGAGGGAAATACTTTTCTTTTTCTTTGAACATAAATAAGTACAACTCAGACTTGAAAAGGCTACCAAGACATTTGATATGTTGGGACGTGAATTTGAACTTAGATTTCCTCACTCTAACACACTAAATTCAACAACCGTGTGAGCGAGTTTCACCGCTAGGCTATTAAGAAAGAAAAATAAATAAATCAAAACAATGTTTTTTTACCTTCATCAAGCACTATACCAACATTCAAGTCCTGAAAATCCTTTGAAAGCGAAAACTTTTCAGCACCATCATGACCACCAATCTCCTCATCAGGAGCAAAAACCAAATAAACAGTCCTCTTAGGCTGAAAATCCCAACTTTTAAGCCTCCTAACAGCTTCAAGATACTGCATACTAACGCACTTCATATCCTGTGACCCTCTTGCATAAATCTTTCCTTCATCATCCACATGGGCTTCAAAAGGATGATGGACCCACTTATCATGTTCAGCGGGGACCACATCAGTGTGAGAGTAGAGCATGATTGAAGGTAGCTCCGGGCTTGTACCGGCCCATTTGAGAATGATGATGGGTTTTCCGGATACCAATTCGATTGTTTGGGGTTCGAGTAAGAGTGATTTGGCTTGTGATATTAGAAATTGGGAGGATTGAGTGTAGTTTGGGGTTGGATGGTTGGTTTTGATTTGTAGGTATTGTTGGAAACGGGAAATGATGTTTGATTCTTCTGAAGATTGAAGAGATGTTAATGTTGATAGTAGAAAAGTTGTAAGGAAGATGCTTCGACGGTTCAACTTCATCATCTGCAGATGGTCACTGGTCACTGATTGGTCGTTCACCTGACCTTAACAATCTTAAAAAGGTGTGTACGACTTTTCTTGATGAAACAATGTGTTATATTTTGTTTTAAATAGATGAAAAGACAGCAGATGAGGTTGGAACCCGATCATGTCGTCGGGAATAGTAATTTTGACATTTTTATCAATTGAGATAGAATTCATAGATGATGAAACAAAATTTTTAAAGGGGGACATTGGCTGATATTCTCAATTGTGATTCTTTACTATAAATGCAAGATGATAAACAGATAAAAATAACATGTGCTTGATTAATTGTGTGGTTTTTTATTGTATAGAGTAGGAATTTATAGTAAAGACTATTTTTAATAACTAAAAGGACGTATCGTATATTTTATAGTCTCGCTTGACTACTTATGTAGGCATTGTGTTGGTTTTTCCTCGTTGAGGATTTTGTGGAGTCCTGGACCGTCAATCTATTCATAATGGCACAAATGCCCTCCATAAAAGTTTAGGTGCCCTCTAGAAGGGCTCCTGAAGCCTAGGCGCGTTCCCCCCGGGGCGCCGCCTCATCAGGCTTCTAGAAGCCTCTAGAGCACAGTAAAATGACTTAAGGCCAAAGTTGCTTGGGGTTTAAGTCACGGGAAAACAAGTTCACAAAGGGCTATAAATACCCATTTTAAGAGCACTCTCAAGGCATGATGAAAACACACTAAACCTAGTTTAAGATATTGTACTCACTGCAAGTACAATTGGCGCCCACCGTGGGGCCTCGGTAAAACTAACCTAGGCCACACCTCTGAATGGTAATCGTGATTTAGAAAACAAAGCCGCAATCTTTAAATTGTAATCTTAATCGTGATTTAGAGAACAACAAATCACAACCTCTATATCGCAACCCTCATCGCGATCTAGAAACTCCTTATCACTCTTCCACCACCACGATGACTAACTCATTCGATCACGACGTTGTCGAGGCGATGAAAATTCAGATTACACAACTGCAAGAGAGGAACGAAGCTATTCAAGCTTCTATGAAGACTATCTAGCAGCAACATCATGAGCGAGAAGAATCGCAATAGGGCGACCTGGACGATGCATATCCTCAGCCCCTTTCAGCAGAAATCTGGAACACACCAGTCCCAGAGAATTTCAAACCGCCCTCCCTCACTTCTTTTGACGGCAAGGGCGACCCAGTGGAGCACGTCACTGCATTCAACACCCGCATGGCGGTAGTCGGAGCCACTGATTCCCTCAAGTGCAAACTGCTGGCGGGAACCTTTCGTGACGTCGCCCTGCGTTGGTATATGAACCTTCCACGCGTCTCCATCATTGAATACTAGGATATGACGAGGAAACTCATCCACCAATTCTCTGCTAGCACACATCGTAAGGTCTCCCCCACTAGCCTTTTCAACGTCTGCCAAGGACCAAACGAGACTCTACGAGACTACCTCGCTAGATATAATGATGCCACCATCAAGGTAGTTAACCCTAACCAAGAATTTTTCGTCGGGAATGGACTACGTGCTGGGCAATTCAATGAATCACTAGCACAGAAACTTGCAGACTCAATGGAGTAAATCATGGCAAGGGTCAAATGTTATATCAAGGGAGAAGAAAGCAATGCAGAGAAGAAGGCTGGAGACACCAAAGAGAGAGGCAACACCAACTCAGACAGAAGAAATTATTATCTGCCACCCACAACACAAGAGACAGAGGAACCTTCAAAAGACAGGACAGAATACCTTACGGTGTGGACAACTTTACCTCACTAAACACACGGCCTGAGCGAATCTTCAAGGAAGTTTTTCACTCCAAGTTGATCCCTAATCCCCTGGAACCCCGTTTCAATCGCATGGGGCTCGACCAGAACGCCTGGTGCAAATACCACAGAATAAAAGGCCACACTACCGACGATTACATACATCTAAAGAGGGACATTGAGAAATTAATACAAGATGGAAAGCTTTCAGGTTACGTAAAAGGAAACCATGTCGAGGAAAGAAGGCTCCTAGAGGAACCCAACAAGGACAGAAAGGACGATCGCGACATGGATCAAAAATAAAGACACACTCTCAACACCATTCTAGGCAGCTTCGCAGGGGGGAGTCGATTTCAGCCAAGTCCGGTCCCATGGAGATAAAGCCTCCATGTAATCTCGCTTGGAACAAGGAAGGGACGAAGTATCCGAAAAAACAACTGGAAGCCGGAAAAGGGGCTCCAGAACCGGCCGAGAAGTGGATGGCAAAGCCACAACCTGCACATAACCGGAATCTTCTTGAGTAACGGCCGGAGCACCAAAAGCAAGAGCCCGACCTGGGTGTTCTTTCCCATGTTCATCCTTTTCACCCATTCGAAGTCTCTTGGGCCGCTCTGGTCCACATTCTTCTTCAAACCACTGACATTACCAGACTCGGCCAAGGGGGATTGGAAAAGGACCCCAAAACCTTTCCCGACGTCCTTAGAAGGGGGAGACTCCAACACTAACTTGCTAGAATCGCTAGGTACAACAAGGGTCTTGATCTTTTTCAAAGAACTCCACACAACTTGCGTGAAGGGGTCGCCTTCCAAAAGGGGACAGACCGCGAAAGGCGTGCAGAGCATATCTTCATCAGAAGATGGGACATCTGAGGGACAACCTGGAATGGGAGGAGGGGTACAACTCCGCCCGAAGTTCTTCAAACTATTATTGGAGGACATTGAATCTACAAAAACAAATAAAAAACGATAAGCCAACAAAATAATGAACAACCAAGAGGTAGAAACAAGAAGGGAAATAAGAATGCCCCTCACCAAAAATCTCGCGGCGACGAGTGACATCCCACACCTTGAGAATCAAAAGAGTATCTATGAAATGGGGCACCTTTTTTAGAGGACCCCCAGGATGTTGCGGGTCTGAAATCCATTCTAATTCAAAATCGGCAACAAAGTCCTCAAGGGAGGATTTCAACCACCGACCAGAATGAGTAAGGTCCCCCTCTGTGAAAGAATAATCGGCGATCGACTTATCAAAATGATCTCGAGTTCAAAAATGTGGGAAAAGGGGCCTATGCACCATATCTCCAGAGGGAACAGCCCCCGGGTCCAGACTATCTGAATCAACCTCGTCTGGATAGTACAAAGGAACACAGTAGATACTCTCGTGCACTTGTCGACTCACAGGACGGACCAATAAATACTTGTGCTTCCAATTCTCAAGAGGATCCGCGTAGTCCTCAAAGAATCTGACCCGCTGGTAAAGTTCAACCCAACTATTAGCAATTGCATCACTATTACGTCGAACTCCAAATAGAGTAAAAAAGAGACGAAAATTGGGCCTTCGATGTTTATACTCACACCAAAATTGATAAACTTTCACAATAGCCCAAGAAAGAGGGTGAAGTTGGGAAGGTGCCACCTTCAAATGATGAAGTACTCCCAACTCAAAACTGTTAAAGGGAGCGAAAGCATCCAGTTCCCAATTCAGAATATTGTAAGTGATAACGCCACAACCACGGAAGTGGCTGCACGCCTTTTTCGCCCTCTTTGGACCTGCCAAGGCCCAAGACCCGGGAAGACTCCAAGACATTTCATTCAACTGGTCAACCGACTGATAATAAGAGACAATTTCAGTGAACTCACCATCCACCCAACTATAATCGGAACTAAGGCTTCTACCATGGTCATCCATTGGTAAGGGGTCACCCTTCATGAAAAGATAAGGGTAACGTGAGCACGAGCCCTAAAACACTCCTTCAACCACCACACGATCTCTCTATGAGAGGGGAGACGCCTCAGATGACTAACAAGAGACGCCCTCATCTCATGATACAACCCATCCCCTTCGAAGTCAGTAACTACAACGAGATTTTCTAAAGTAATGGAAGGGAAAGAAAAACTGGTACCTACCCTCGTAACTTCTTCCTCACCATCGATCGGGGCAAGACGATCATCAACCAGAGAATCCACTAAGTATTTAGGACTAACGAAATGATCACTCATTTCCCACTGTCAATCCCCAAAGCAAAACTAGAAGAAAAGACGAAATAAACAGAGAACGAGGGGAAGAGGAATACCTTATGAAAGTTGTGCAACCCACGAAGGGAAAGACAAAGCGGGAAATGAAGACACTTCTGGAAAACGGAGTTCACTAGAGATAGTTGTGAAATCCCCCGAAGACAAAAGATGAAAAGCGAAAAGAACAGAAAGAGAAGGATTCCTTATATATATAAAGAACCCCAAAACCGAAAAATCAAACGGTTGCGAATAAAGAAAGCCAAAGGTTCGCAGTTCAACAAAAAATATCCAACCATTAGATCGAGAAAAACACTCAAGTAGTGCCGCGTGTGGCCCAAAACCAGGAACGCGTGCAACACACGAGATGGAGGCGTGGAATGCAAAACTGAATAGTCATCACGTCGCCAACGCTTCCTCTAGAGCATTCAAGTGCCAACTACTCCCACTAACTCAAAGTCGGGCACCATCACTCGCAGACAGAATCAAATCTTCCCAACAAAACACTCCAAGGGTCGTACAACTTTCCTCATCAACGGACGCCACCCTCTTTGCGGACGAGCTTCAATTCCTGACATAACGCATCGAGGGCCGCCGGACTAAGCCGTCGACGAGTGCCTTTGATCGAAAGCCTCATTTCTCTGCTAAAGCCATTGAGCCATAAAGGCATCAACGACTTGGGGGCAACTGTTCTGGACCACTCACACGGCTACACATGTACCGTAATACGCCGCCTCAAGGCTACACACTCAAAGGAGCACGCCAACTCGCCTGCGCCATGCCACACTGGAGCACACCTCCTTACCAGGATCACACGCTACATGTGTCCACTCACACCCCTAATCATACGCCGCATAACCTGGAGACGATTATGCCACGGACGCGCCTATATAAGGGTGAATTTACTTCACCCTCAAGGTACACAACACTTTTCAAAACACTTATAAGATTTTCTCTCCCAGTTCCATTACTGACTTGATCGTCGGAGTGCTAATGTGCCTGCAGGCACCTTTCGTTCTACCGCGGATAACGCTTCGCTTCCGCACCGGAAGCCGTTAGCGATCATCAAAGCATTATTTACACCGTTAAAGAGGAAAAAGAAATGTAATGTTAATGTTTGCTATTTTATCTTTATTAACCATTGATGTATTTTCATTATAATAAGACAAAAGGAAAATAATAACTTGAGACAAATGCTTATAATATTAAGGCTTAATTGAACGTTTGGTCCCCTAACTTTTTTGTCATTTTCATTTTAGTTCCATAACTCTTCAAATTTTCATATTGGTCCTTTAACTTTGTGGGTGGTCCATCGTAGACCTTATTAAATTATTTTAACTTTTAACTGTTTGATGTTTTATTTTAAAAGGTAGTCGTTGGATGATTCAGGTTTATTGCATCTTATTGTGCATCATCAACAACTAATTTTTTCATACATTTCTTCACTTCTTCCTCCTTCTTCTTCTTCTTCTTCTTTTCAATCTTCATCATAATCATCATATACATTCAGCCATCTTCATCTTTAAACCCAGAAAATCAAAAATCAAACACTCAAATTCATTTGGTAATAAACTCAATATTCATCTATTCTTCTCTCATAACTCAAGAACAAAACAAAACTGGATCAATGCCAAATAAAATAAAACAATTCCTCACAAATTAAATAAAAAGATTCTTCTCCTTCTCTACTACCTTCCACCATCAAACCCATTAACCTTTCCTTCCTTTTCAATTCCATCTCCTACATTTCTGAGAACAAAATTTGAAATTCCATCTCTTTGCAGATCGCCAAAATAGTTATTTCCATCACCAAACCAAATCTTTTCAAACAAATGATTCAAAAATTAAATAACGACACAAACAATTCTCTATAAATAATAACATCTCACTCTCTTTCTTCATCCTAATTATTCAAGCGTGTATATGCTTTCTCTCTCTAGAAAAAACTCCAACCTTAACTTATTTTCTTTCTCTCTCTAGAAAAAACTTGCATTTTCCAACAGAACCATAGATTTAAAGGGCGGAACCATAGTTGGATGCTTCGGTAATTAACGGTGGTGTGGCGGCGTAGCAAGAGGCAGTAACAGCGGTGAATGATGTGGAAGGCATTGTACGTCTTCCTCTTCGTAAAGGGTTAAAGATTGAGAGTGTGATGTAAAAGAATTTAAGTTTGATTCAAGTTTCTGGGTTTAATCTTAGTTTAAGTTTTAAGTTTAAATTAACAAGACAACTTTTGTTAATTTCTGAGGTTTAAGTTTTGTGAAGATTGCGTGTTTAATTTCTTGGTTTTTGTTATGTTTGTTAATTTCTTGGTTTTTGTGAAGATAGGAGGTTTAAATTTTGGGTTTATTTTCTACGTTTAACTTTGTGTGTTAATTTTGGAAGATGGTGATGATTAAGAAGAATTTTTTGTTTTGAGTTAATTTCATAAAACAGTTTTCTTTTTCTTTTTCTTTTGTAGTCGAGGAAGAGGAGGAAGAAGAAGGAGAGTAAAAAAAATAAATAGATGGTGGTAGTTCACTATTAGATATCACAGACCTACAATCAAACGTTAAAATCATATCAAGAATATTAGACATTAAAAAACTAACGGAGATGATCAATTTGACTGACGGAAACGTAGATAAGGGACATAAAAGAAATTTTTTAGAGTTATGAGACCAAAATGAAAACAACAAATAAGTTAGGGGATCAAATCTTCAATTAAGCCTAATATTAATTAAAGAGAACAATTAAATTAAAGAAAAACAATTATGACCATATAAAAATATAAAAATTTAGACTGAGACTCATTTTGGAACAACTTTTTAAAATATAACCATTACAATGAGGTAAAAAGAGCATTAATAATACTTAGTCAAGACAATAGTCAAATTCAAAATAAAGTTATATTTTATTTCCAAAAGAAATGATTTAAATAACATAAAATAATAACAATTGGTGTAAAAGTCAAATATATAATAAATATAAATGGAAATCTCCTAAAGTGTTAAATACATTAAATAATATCACAAATAACTTAAGTTCATGAAGGGGCCAAAATAAACAATAAATAATAAAAAAATGTTCCACAAATACCTAGATTAATTGACAAAAATATTGAAACCGTCGGGTTGGATGTCGTGACCGAAATTTGAACCCCGACGTCTGTACGCGTTGTGTATGAGTTTTCAATAACTATTGTCTTTTCGTCTATCTACCAAAAAAGTATAATAAAAAACCAAATATAAAACAAATTTAAACCCTGGATAAAATTAAATAAAATAAAAAACTAAAATTTTAATTGTTCTCTCTCTTATTCATCAGTTATTGACTTTTGGTTGACATTTTTCTTCATTCGTCATCATCTTGTCATTATCATCATCACACCATTCACCACCTTCGGTTACGTTCATCACTACATATACATACTCATTCACAATTTTGTTTCAATCAGTCTTTTCTTCACTACGCTACATTTTCATGGATTCTCATGAACGACAACAACCGCACCCTCACCCTCACCCAGACCACCTTCAATTGGAAAATGTTGTACTAGTGGGTCCTAATCCATTCACAAACACTGTTTCGACCACCATGATGGAACCGATCACTGCTCAATTCCCTCAACTCAACATGAACACTAACCAACCCCCTCATTCCGAGCCTCTTAACAACAACATTCCTTCTAGCTTGAAACCATGCGTGAGTGCTTCCTCTGGATCTGGTTCAATCCATAAAAAAAGGGGTCGATCGAGGAAGTATTTTCCTGATGGAAACATTGCTTTGATCTCAAGCCCAACCCTGGATACTACCATTACTTCTCTTTCTTCTTCGATTGCTAATAAAAGTACTGGGGGAAGAGGAAGGCCCCGTGGATCATTGAACAAGAAGAAGAAAGTTGAAGTACTTGGTATGATAAAATAAATTCTTTTTCATTTTTTAAATTTGTCGATTATTTAATTTCAATTTTTATTCTGGCTGTTCATTTTTTAGGAGTTAGTGGAACTGGTTTCTCTCCACATGTGATCATTGTGAACCCTGGAGAGGTATGTAAAAGAACCTATAATTAATTTAAATGTTAATATGTCCTATATATGATTAATTTCCTTTTACAATTTTAATAATTTGGTTACTTTATTAATTGAAATGCTCATGTAGACTTTGATGATGTTAAAAAGGTGGTTACTAATGTATGTTGAAATGCTGATGTAGATTTTAGTTACATTAAGTTGAAATGATGATGTAGACTTTGATGATGTTAAAAGGGTGGTTATTTTATAGTCTTATTTGACATAAATTGTTCTAACAAAAAGTTTATCTTGTTTTGTTTGTAGGACATTGCTGTGAAACTTAAGACTTTTTGTCAAGGAGGACTTAATACAGATATGTGCATTCTTTCTGCTCATGGTTTAGTTGGTACTGTAGCTCTTCATCAGTCAGGAACCATTGTTCTCCGTGAGGTAGTCCTTTTTACATATGTTTTTATTAGTATACATTCAATAACAATGTAACTGATTATGAGAAATTTCTATTAGTACTAAGTTAATTCGGAGAGATCTGAAATATGATGTAAGATGAATTTGTTTGATGGACATATATTCTTAAGCGAGTACACTTGGCATGAGACAATGTTGTCTTTGCCGAATTATGACTACTAAACATTAAAAAAGCCTATGGAAGAGACATGATGGATATAATGGCAATTTTACAAGCACCAACACATAAAGAGTCAAATGTTTTGCACTAAATGCATTTGACTTTTTTAATCACTTTTATGTATATTTTGTACATATGGAGTACATAAAACAATGCATATGTTTTGCCCAATCTAATTTGAACCATGATACCTAATAGTACACTACTTTTCACAGAGAACATTAAAATGCAATCTTTTTCACATTTTTTTTATCAACAATATTGAGCTTTTAAAAATGAAATCTATCACTATCATTTATCAATTTATCAAAAAAAAAATTTGTTTTGTTTTGCCATGCTGAAACAAGAAAGTGTACTTTGTAGGATTCTATCACAAAATAAGTCATTTTTAACTTTTTTTATTTTGAGTCTTTTATCTTTTTTTTGAAGGAGAGTCTTTTATCTGTATTTTCAGTTCTTATATATATGTATATATTAGGTTAAAATTTGTGTACACAACTTTCTTGGGCATGAGATAGATGTGGGGTTAAATGTTGCAACTATATTTAAGCAGATGGTGGGATCAGAAAATATTAAATTATTATTGGCATCATTTAAGCAAATTTACCTTCATTATTGCAACTATATTTAGTTGTTGAGTGGGTCACATGCATTTCTCAGTGTTATATCTATTTTAAAAAATGTCACTTTCTATGGTTATTTGAAAGTAAAAGATAGCATTGTTGGAATTTCTAATAGGAGGGACTAGCATTTTTAGTTTTGTTTGTGTTTAAATATATTGCGTACGTGTGAAAATGTCATTATGGGTACTTTGATAGTTAATTTACATAACTAAATGTTTTTTAGTTCAATTTTCTTCTTATGATGTTATTTTTCATTACAGGGCCAATTTGAGATTTTATCTCTGTCAGGAATGTTAGAAGCATTTGACAACAGAAATGGCTCTAAGACAATGGGTTACTTTAAGGTGTCTTTAGTGGATCCTAATTTAAACATTTTGGGAGGTGTAGTTGCTGATAAGCTTATTGCGGCATCATTCGTAAAGGTATTTCTCTCAAATGATAAATGATTTATGTTGATTTTTTTTTTTTTAAAACGCAAAATGTGAATGTAAGTTCTTTGGTGTCTATAGTATTTTCTACACGATGAATTGAGCAAATTTTGTGACACCGATTTATGACTCTTTAAGAATCATTTTCAGGTCACAGTCGGTAGTTTTACTTTGGATGGCAAAAATTGTAGTTCAAGTAACCTGAAATTGGGGCCTTCTTCAATGACAACATCTCAAATTGCTGCTCCTGGGACTCCAACTAGTGCTGTCTCTCAAGGGCCTTCATCTATGTCCTATGATAACAATGAGAATATTTCCTTCGGTCGAATTCTAAAAGGGTGATTTGAATAGTTGGGACAATTTTATGGGAGTTTATCTATCAGTTTCTATTATGTTTCTATTTGATTTTCTGCTGATTTGGATTTAAAAACCATTTATGAAACATTTCAAGCGATGGTTGCTTTTGTTTAATCATATTAATGAGGTTTTAATCCTCTTATGACAATAGAAACAACTCTAAGGCCCTGTTTGGTTTGAGCTTATTTTGAGCTTATGAAAAATAGTTTATGTAATTAAATAAGCTTTTATTTTAATTTATAAACTCTCATTAACGAAAATTGTACCTTCATAAACGGGTTTTTCATAAACTACCTTAAAAACTTATAAATAGTACATAAAAACTTATTTATTTGCATAAGCTGTTTTATATAAGCTCTAAAATAAGCTAATCCAAACGGGTCCTAAATCCTCTCAATCGAGTTGTGTATTTTCAAATTCTATTCATCGAACTGACCATTTTCACCCTTATCTCATGTATTATTATTATGGGTAAATTGATTTTCTAACCGGCGAAGATGGAAAATAATACATAACTTTATTTTTGTTTTCCAATTTTTCAGAATTATAATTCATAAAGATATATAAATTCAACAAAATTGTCACATGAGAGTGAGACTATAAGTATATTTATTAACTACAAACATAAAGTAATATAGATACTTAAGGGCAATGTGATTAGGACAAAACTCTAATTTATGAGCTTGTGAGCCATTTTTGTTGGTGGAGGGACATGCTTTTATGAGAGGAAAAAGAGACAAAACTTTACAATTTTATTAATAAAAGTGTTATTTAATGATACTTATATGATACTCTATATTTAAATCACATCATGTTTTTCCTAAAAAAAATCACATCAAGTTTTTTTTTTGGGTAACTAAATCACATGAAGTTCATATTTTTTACATAAATATTTTAAGAAGTTACAAATTTATTAGATTTTGAAGTATATATAACATTTCTTATCTTAATGTCAAATTTGATTGTTCGTAGTTTAATGTATAATAAAAGATAACTATTTAGGAATGTTGGTTTCAAATCAATTTGGTAGGTTTTTAACTTCATTTCAAAGCAAGGATAATATACTTTATGTTTTTTTTTGTTGTGAATTCGTTGAAAATCACATCAATATAATATTTGATGTGTGGGGGAAGTAATAATCAAGCAACCAAACAAAGTGTATGAAAGTTATAAACACAAACAAAAGTAGAAAACAACGAGAGAAAAGAAGAGAGAGTGCACGAAATTTGTTTACCTAGTTAGGTCCAATACTAACCTAGTCTGCGGGAGAGAGCAGCCCTCCGTTCCACTGTAGTGATGAGTAACTTTACAAAAGAGATATCAATGGGTCACAAGAATAAGTCTCCAAATCTAATTCTACCCAAATCCTCAATCTCTTCATGTGACCAAGAGACTCAATCCTAATAGTGTTTCTCAAGGTGAATCAATCACAACCCTAGTGTCTCCTGCTTAGAGAAATCTCTCTAAAATCCTAGTTTGTTGTTTGTTTCTAAACCCTTGTTTTCAGCACCCTCTACTCCCTCTCTCAAGGTTTACTCTGATACAAGATCTATATTTATAGTAAAAACATCCCTCGTAAATTGGAACAAAATCAGGCCCATAAAAATATGTTTTATTTTTATGCTTCTGCGCGAAATCGTGCTCCGATTGTTTACGAATGGAAAGTGCTAATTATGGTCCAAAAACCATGCTCCGATTTTGACAGCTTCCCAACCTTCAATTTTGAGTCACTTTCACAACACTTTTACTTGTAGCCTCTTAGGAATATGGTTTGCTTTGTAATTTTTTATATGTCCTAGTTTATAAGCTTGTATTGTATGGGATATGCTCTAAGGGTCTGACAAGCCTTAGGAGAGGTGGGCCGGTGGTTTTTGTGGAGAACAATCACAGGGAGGAGACTATTCTTATATCTTGCTCAACGATTTTGTATTCTCATTGTCCCACTAGAAAAGAACTTTCAATTAATCAAGATATGATGTTCATACAATGTAGATTGATAGTAATTACATTCCAATGTCGTTTCACTTATGTTGTTTCATTAGTGCATGGAAACATGGGAATCAAAACCCTTTACTTCATATAGCCGTATCTCCCATTACCATAATCATCTCCTCTTTACTTCAAACACTAGCAGCTTTCCTTACCATCATCATTTCTAAAGCTTAAGAGAATCAAAACCATTTGGATGGAAATTTTATTGCAAACGAGGTTGTGGATGAAGCAAAGGAAGAGACTTTTTTTTTAAAGTCGACTTTGAGAAGGCTTATGACTCCGTAGAATCAGGTTGTCTAAAGATAGTTGTGGTAAAGATGTGTTTCTCTTCTAAATGCAGGAGGCGGATTGTATAATAAGTTAGTATAGCTAATGCGTTGAAGCTAAAAGTTTTGGTGCCAAAAGCTCATATTTTCTCCATTAAGGTTTTTGCTTCAATGATGCCAAAAGTTTTGGTGTTATAGATATTTTCCTAAAGAGCTTATATAGGTGTTGGTGTCTTCACTGGTTCTTCTTTTCTTCTCTGGAGATACGATTTTCACTCATAAACCTATGATGCAGATCTTGACTATAGGACTCCATATCTTCTAGGTCTTTGTTGTAACTCTCTTCTCCATTTGAGCTGTCTTCTTCACTTTCAGATTTGCTCTCTCTGCTTTCAATATCGTCCTCCTTCACCACCATTTAGTAACTTTCTCCCTTTGGTTTATCGAAGGTAGTTTTGTAGAATCATACTCTATATATTAGAAGGTTGTGTAGAAATCATCCAATTTATGTCTCGAGACTCTTGATTGATGCTTCATTATATCTCTGAGCTTCTTTATGATTTTTTGAGATGGCTTCAATTTGACTTTGTGTTGTCTGCACGTATTGGGTTAGGACTTCTTACAAGCTCGTTTTAGGCGGCTGCTGATTTGATGTTTGAGGTGGGTCAAGAGAATTGTTTCCTCCCCATGAGAAATCCGGATGTTATGTCCAATCTGGATTGCAAGTGCTGCAATAAGGATTTCTTTGTTGCCTTGTGTACACACCCATATATTTTACATGCTCCTCGGGTAACCCCAAACTTGTTGGAAGACATGCACCACTTTTATGAGATTGCTCACAAAAGTCACAACTTACACCATTTTTTTGACAACTTGGCCACCTTTTGCGCTTCGATTTTGTTGCTTGCTATTAATGCATCATGTGTTTCCAAGTTTAGAACTCCCTGCTTCTTAAAAAACACACATATTCTCCCTTTGAGGGCAATACTCGTTCAAGGACATGTTATCAATGAGTTCTTAAATTTCTGTTGCAGTTTTGTTCTTCATGGTACCTCCAGCTGATGCAACTAAGAGCATGCGGGTTGTTGGCTTAAAACCATATGTGAAAGTCCATGCAATCTCCATTTCTGGAAAATTATGCCCCGAACAACGCTTGAGTAGTAACTTGTATTTCTTCCATGCATCGTAGAGTTTTTCTCCGTCTGCTTGTTGAAAACAGGAAATCTCTTTCCTTTTCTCGAGGTACTCCGATGTTGGGAAAAGCAACGAAAAAATGCTTTCTTCAAATCATCCCAAGTAGCTGTGGTGCCACTTGGAAGTGCGTTGAGCTAATCCTTCGCTCGTCCACTTAGAGAGTAGAAAAACTAGCGGAGTCTTTTGTTGGACTCTAAAACTTTAGCTAAATTAATGGTGTTGCATGCTTCAAAAAAGTGTGTTAGGTGAGCATTACAACCTTCAGATTCCTAACCTGAGAATTGGTTCTCCATTAGAGCGGTGGTAACCGAAATTTTTATGTCAAATAGGATTGGGTTCACTGGTTGGAACCCTTGGGTGACTTCGTCAATGTTGTGTTCTCCATTAATGCATCATGTCTCCCATAATTTCCTAGTGTTATGTGTTCCATATCTACCATCTCTTCGTTAGATGAGGAGAAATCACTTAGACTTGGAAGTGGAACAACTGCTGATTCTCTTGCTTCTCGGATAGTTTTTTGAATGGCTCTCAGTTTTATCGATGTCGGAGTCAAATAGCAAGGTACCTGAATCTGCACCACGCATAAAACAACCGGCATGGAATTTAAGAACTTGGAAATAGAGAAATTAGACAAAATAACACAAAAGAAAGTGAGTGTAGCTTACTAATTTACACCTTAGTGTGTGTATATATATATATATTCAGTTAGTGATGATGTGGAAAAGTGTAATAAGTAGTTGTGACACGTCTCCCACTACTCATTACCGTTTTTGACATGTACCTTCACTCATTGGATGAGGCTCTAATTAAGGCTATGAGGCTCACACCCGCCCTTGTCATTAGTTTTGTCTTTGTTCTATGCATAATTGTTTCTAATTCAAGTGCACAAAACCTCTGTTTAAACATCACCTCACTCACACTTTACACACTACTCACAAATCAACTCTCATACTTTCAGTTTTCAAACCTCCTTTTCAAAGTTGTTTGTTTAACCCTAACCAAGTTTAACACAAACCTTCATCCTTCCAATGGCTTTATTTTCTGCTCAACCAATCGAAATTATTAGGAAAACAGTCAAGATTTGGTTGTTCCTCCAAAGACATTGAATGTTGATGTAGAATCCTTGGTGGTTCTCTGGGAGGAAACAATGGACTTTGGTAATTTAGATGTAAATGGGTATTTTATTGCAAAACTGTGAAATCAACATTTTCTATATTTTTTTTTCGAGTAAATATTATTCTTTGATAGGAATGGTTCTAACAAAAAAATTAACTTTTTTTGTTTGTAGGACATTGTTGCGAAACTTAAGACTTGTTGTCAAGGAGGACCTAATACAGATATGTGCATTCTTTCTGTTCAAGGTTTAGTTGACAGTGTCGCGCTTCATCAACCAGGAAGAATTTTTATTTGTGAGGTAGTCCTTTTTGCATATGTTTTTATTAGAATACAATTAATAACTATGTATTTGATTAGGAGAAATTTTTATTGGTACTGAGTTAAATGGAAGAGATCTAAAATCTAATGTAAGATGAATTGGTTGATGAAGATATATTCTTAAGCGAACATTTAGAATTAGACAATTGTCTTTGGCGAATTACGACCACTAGACATTAAAACAACCTATGGAAGAAACATGGTGGATATAATTGGCATTGTGGCTCATGGCAGCTCGCACATAAGCCACCATGACATAAGGGCAATTTTACAAGCACGGGCACATAAAAAGTCAAATGTTTTGGATTAAATGCATTTAACTTTTTAGATCTCTTTTTATTTATATTTTGTTATATATTAAGTACATAATATAATGCATATGTTTTGTACAATTTAATTTTAACCATGATACCTAAAAGTACACTACTTTTCAAATTGAACATTAAAATGCAATCTTTTTCATATTTTTTTAATTAACAATATTGAGATTTTAAAAATGAAATCTATCACTCATTATCAATTTATCAAAATGTTTTTTTTTTTTGTTTTTTCACACTGAAACAAGAAAGAAAGTGTACTTTGTGGGATTCCATATCAAAATAAGCCATTTTTAACCTCTTTTATATTGAGTCTTTTATCTTTAATTTCAGTTCATAAATAAATACATGTTTTTGGTGAAAATTTGTGTACACTATTTTCTTTGTCATGAGAGAGATGAGAGGTTAAATGTTCTCAAAATCATGGTTATCCTTGTTGGATTGTACGATCCTAAGGATCTTTATTATCAAACTTGTGCTTTTAGGGTTTGAGACCAAAGCAGGATCACTATCATATTGACAAAATCGTGGGATTTCAATATTATTATTATTATTATATGTGATGTGATCTCCCTTTAAGTATTTTTCGGGTTGATCTCTCATGAACTAATTTAAAAATTAGGATTTGGTTACCTTTTCTACTTGGCTTAAAATGAATGCAACCTGAAGATCTAATTAATAGTAAATATTATGGTAAATGATATGTTCGAATAACGATGTAGATAATGAGTTTTTCAAATAAGTTAGTATAGTGTTATGATTTAAGTTTATTTTCCCTTTTTATCTTATTTTTTATTTATGTGTTTTTGTATACAAGTATAAGTTTTATATTATAGTTAGGATCTTACGACTCTAATATATGATCTTTCACCCCTTAGAGATCTTAAGTAGGATCACTCAGACAACAATGGTGGGATCATAAAATTTAAATCATTAATGGCTCCATTTATTGCAACTATATTTAGATGTTGAGTGAGTCGCATGCATTTTCCTGTGTTATGTTTATTTTAGAGTAAATAGGCAATTTCTCCCCTAAAATTGTAAGTTTCGTTAATTATCCCCCTGAAATTAACAAAACTTCAATTACCCCCCTGAAACTGCATAACGTTAATCAATTTACCCCCTCCGTCAAATTTTTCTGTTAACTGTTTACGGTTATGATCAAATACCCCCCCTGAAATTTTGCAATTATGTGCAAAATGCCTCCTAAACTTAAAAGTTTCTATTTTTTCCTTACCAAAAATCATACATTCAGTTCTTCAAGTAGTATATTGTACGTATTGTCATCAAAATTCTATTCACAAGAACATGAATGAATATATGCCAAAGAAATAATGGTTTTGTCATGTGAAGCCTTTTCATTCATATTTCATATTTATCAACAAGGAGCAAGATATTTTTTTTACAAAGAACGTAAAACTAAAAACCAAACATTAAAAAGATATCAAGTTGTTGAAATAAACCAAGACAAGAATGCCATAGCAGCAGAAAATTAATATTTATCACATAACTTTGTAGGACAATGTGATCTACCGACTTTATGTAGAAGATCTGTGACACAATCTATTTAACATGCTGCAGCTAATAGATATGGCATTTCCTGCATTATAAAAATTATATCATTAATGAAGTTGCAAATTCACAAACCTAAGTCTTGTTTCTTCTTCCTTCTGCAGATATTAACCTATGATTTTTCTTTATGGACACACAATTATCAAAGACTTGTGTAAAAAAAAGTCTTCTATATATTATATATTTAAAATACATAAGAGTAACATACCTTCCATAAAGATTTATATGACCAATAGCTACATCAACATATATTCCATAAAGATTTATATGATGAATAATTGTTAATAGTTTGCCTTTAATATTTTTTGAGTCAATGATAAAAAAAAATATAAATTTTCAAGTTCAAGGGGCATTGATTAACGTTATGCAATTTCAGGGGGTAATTGAAATTTTGTTAATTTCAGGGGGTAATTGACGAAACTTACAATTTCAGGGGGGAAATTGTCTATTTACTCGATATTGAATGTTTAAGAAATATTTTCCAAAAGTTTTTTTTCTTTAATAATTGGCTTAATTGCACTTTTGGTCCTCCTCACGAAAATGGTTCTGCCTTTTTTCAATCGAACAAAACCGTCCCTAAATTATCATGTTTTTTGCAGTTTTAATCATAACCCCCATTTTACCCTCCAAAAATGCTTATATGGCAAAGGAACACCTATGTTGCAGTGCGAACTTGGAAAATGACATTGACATGTTATAGAAAACAGAAATTTTTAATTTAAAAAATCAATTTAAACATTTCATAAATTAAAATAAAAACAAATTGAAAGAAAAAAGGAAATTAACTTTTTTAAATTAGAAAATCATCTTCTTCACTAGTCTTCGTCTTCAACCTCTAAAACACATAACAAGAAATCCAAAACACACAAACACATCTCTCCTTCAAACATCATCTCTACAAAAAAGAAAACCAAAATCAAAACCTTAAATCATCAATTTATAAAAGCTTTTCAACATAAGCCATTGTTCATACTTTTCTTCATCCAACACCAACACCACCATCTAATTCTCCTTTGATCTTCTCTCTACCAACGCCAGAAAAGTTACTACCACCACAGAAGAAGAAGAAGAAGAAAAAAAAAAGATCCAAACCACTGCAAATTTATAAAACACCCATAACCACAAAATTTCCAATAAATTTTGCCAAATCGGAGATCCTTTTTATTCTTCATCAAATTTTCCTCCTCTTTGTTTTGAACGATGATGTTGGCATGGTAAAGGAGGGAGTGAATCTATTTGAAGAAAAGAGATGAAAGAGTTTTGGAGTTGAAGATAAATTAGAGATTTTGATTTTAGGGATGATGAATTGTAAATGGTTGGAGAGAAGATATTTTAGGGATGATGAATCTTTGTTCTGAATTTCTATTTACAGCAGTTTTTTTTTTTTATTTCTAAACATTTTATATTTTTTAATTGTTTTCTATTATTTAATTGGTCTAATTGTATTTTTTTGAATAATAAAATATTAATATGATGACATGTACAATTGTTTTTCCATATATGATCGGCCACATAAGCGTTTTTTTGCCATGTCATTAAAAAATTGGAGACATCAACGTTTTTGAAGGGGAAAATGGGAAGTAGGACTAAAACAACAAAAAACATAATAGTTTAGGGACGATTTTGTTCAATTTAAAAGAGACATGACCATTTTCATGAATTGGTCAAAATGCAAAGATCAAAAATGCAATTAAGCCATAATAATATTGTATCAACCTTTTGCAAATATTGAAGAAACAATGTTCCTCGTATCCTACCCTCATATTTGTTTATTAGTTTCCAACATCTTGATTTAGGGTACTGTCACCCTGGGACATGCATGATACATGGAAGAATTCTGCTCTTTACCCAACAAGTTTTGCTTGTTTCCAAGTGAAATTTCAAAAATACTCATGTATGAATTAACTCGTAAAATCCGCGTGACTTAACACACGCTGCGTGAGTTAAGTCACGCTACAGAAGTTAACACTTACATGAGTTAACTCACGTTAGTTTCCAAATTCCAAAAGTGATAGATGATTCTATCTAGTTAATTAATTTGCGGCTACCAACAAAGATGCATTAAATTTAAGAGCGTAATTTACTACTAACATTTGCATGCTTAATTCTATCTAGTTTTTCAACACGTAACAAAGATGCATTAAATTATTATTATCATTCCAATGCTGCTTGCTACGTGTTGGAAAAATTAAGCATGCAAATGCTGCTTGCTGCTCCTGCTTTTGATTGCAAACTAACGTGAGTTAACTCACATAGCATGAGTTAACTCACGCAGGGGCACTTTGGTCATTACATTTAGGAATGAGAAAAAACTTTTGGGTAAAGAGCAGAATTCTACATGGAACTAACTAGTTCAAAGTCAAAATAATCCTTTTACTTTAACCCGTACGCCTCATTGGTCACTGCACGACCCATTACATTAAAAAGTACTTCATCATAATGATAAAATTATAGCGATATTTTTATAACCATTTGGGACAATTTTTTTCTTCTCTTTTTAATTTTTATTGATAAAAATAATAGAGAAAGGAAAAAAAAAGAGAGAATACAAACTTAATGTGAATATCATATAGATAGTTGTTCAAAAGTTATCACATAATTTATTCAAAAAAAAAGTTATCACATAATAGTTATACAAATAACATTTCTCGCAATAAAAATAGGTCACATTAACCATCTTCAAGGGAAGGATCTTAAATATTTAAGATCTGATACCTATTAAATATCCCATTAGGGAGAAACTTTTTAAGAGTCTTATACAACCCGATGTCTCACTTAAGACCTCAATCTTAAGCGGGCCCCGCAATCTTTTAATATTAAAAAATTAAAATATAATGATATAAAATTACTGATAGTTGATTAGTAGGTCACATTTAAGAAATTTGTGTGAGATGCTGGGTTGGAGAGATAGAATGCTTATTAGTTACTACTATTAAAAAATTATAAATGAATGAGGTGTCTCGATTTTAAATGCTCTTGGTGCAATATTCTTCCATCTATGCATAAATATCAATATGCATCGATCAGTATTCTTTAACTTTCCAATCTCTAATAATTCCTTAAGATGAGGTAGTCTTAATGGTCACAAGATTAAATATATAAAGTTTAAACACATATAAATAAACATTTTTGTCCCATAATAAAAAACACATTGATTTAACATTTTAAAGATAAATATCTCTTTTGGTATGTGTTTAAACATTATAAGTTAATGGAAAAAGTTTCTTTACCAAATATATCTAATTTGATCGAACAAACATATAAGCTAGTTCAATAAACTATGAGCTAACTTATTGACACAAGCTACTAAATAGAGCCTTATAGAAAGACGATTGTGCAAATATGAAAAAGTTAACATCAACTTAATGTGTTAAAGGGATTATATGAGCATCAAAAGCAATAACAAGTTAATGACCCATGACCACTAAGAGATTGATAGTTTGTTTGGATCCACGTCTTAAGTCAAATTTCACATGTTCGGGTGAAGCTTGAAATCCTATATTTTTCATTTCATAGAAAAAATAAACATTGAGACGTGATTTTTTAGTAGTCTTAGTTTTAAAACTCACAATCAACACATGTTCAGACAACATATATATTTCCACCCAAAATCTTATAACATTAAAAATGTGAGTCACCTCTCGTATATACTATGAAGCACGGATATGGACACGGACACCGGACACGACACGAACATTGATTCACCGACACATCTATAATTTAAAAAAATCACATAATTCAGTGTAATTACAAGTGTCGGCACGTGTCTGACACCGGAACACGCCTAGTTGGAGGAGTGTCCATGTCAAATATTTAGTATATTCAAGCGAATTTAAGAGTAGTTATCCACACTTGAACCAATACAATGTATACATAGAAAGTAAATAATATTTTTATCAATTTTTTTAAATATTATTAAAGGCAAAGAAACATAAATTTAGATTGTGTGGAACAACTTTCTAGTACAAGTCTGCAAAGTGAAGAAGAAAGAAAGGCTTGAAGCAAGTGCAATTTTGTCTTACTCAATTGCCCTGTTCACACACACACATTTCTCATTGTCTCTCTCTTGCTTCCATCATTTCATTGGTCTTTACCTTCTCCTTTTCAACATTGACTCACTCCAACCTTACTTTCCCTTTCCCTCCAAAGTTGTTTCTGTCTTTTCATCCACCTTTCTCTCAACCTTTTTTCCTTTCTTTATTTTTCATCCTTCATAGCCATTAACATTTCAGCAGTGTTACACAAAGTGTTGCTTAAATCATGGAAGCTCCAAAGCAAGAAGAAGTATACCACCCACCAATGGACCAGCTTCATGGCATAGAGTACTGCATAGATGCAAACCCTTCTTGGGGTTAGTATCCACTTCCTTCATCTGCATTTTCATTCTTAAGCTAAAGTTTTTCTGCTAATTTTTTCATTATATAATGGTGCTTTGGTTCATGCTATATAGGAGTTTTTACTGTTTATATATTTATTTTATTATGAGTTATGACTATTTAGCTTTCACTGAGTGTTTTATGTATGTTTTGAACTATGAACAGTGGAGTCAATTATTCTAGGTTTCCAGCATTACATTTTGGCTTTAGGAACTACAGTGATGATTCCTTCATTTCTTGTGCCTTTGATGGGTGGAACTGATGTAAGTTCTTCTAAATTTCAAGCCCTAGATTATCAAAAAATAAATAAAAATTCAAGCCCTTAATTTCTTTGATATTCATTTAATTTTATTTTGCATTGTCCTAGATAGAGAGTTGGTATTTATTCGTAATATATTTATGATTTAATGAATGATTCAGGGTGATAAAGTGAGGGTGGTACAGATTCTGCTTTTTGTAGAAGGAATTAATACACTCTTTCAGACACTCTTTGGAACTCGGTTACCAACAGTGATGGGAGGGTCTTATGCATTCATGGTCCCAATTATATCCATTATTCATGACTCCAAATTGGCCTCCATAGAAGACCCACATTTGGTTAGTACATTTCTCTAACCTATGCTTGGTACATTTCAATTTCAAGCTCATGATTAGAACGCCAAAACCCGGCCCAAAAGTAAACGGATAAGTAAACACACACGACTGCAAAAATTGATTACTGAGTTCGGGCAATTGTGGCTTGGTCTCCGACAGCTGAGTGTCTATGCTAGTTTTTCTATTTTACAATGTTTAGGGTTATAACGTACACGGTATGTTTAAATTAAGCTCTTTTCATCTCAATTTGCTCGGTTATACTATGCCCGATCGTCTCCCTTTCTTTGTAGTACATTTCAATTTTAAACTCATGATTTTAGTGTAGCAATGTGAACAATTAATGTTAGAAAAATTAAACCCGATTTTAAAGTAAATAAACAGTTTAATAAACACATACACGAATACAATGATTGATCAGAGTTTGGTTGATTGTGTCTGAGTCTCCTCGAACTAAGTGGCCATTGTAGTTTTTCTATTATACAATGCTTAGGGTTACAGAGTACAAGTTGTGTTTAAATTGTAGTACTCTTTTGTGAGTTTAGCATTTAAGTTTATTTTCAAAGAGTGAACTAATGTTTTTCATTTATATTCAGAGATTTGTTAAAACCATGAGAGCAGTTCAAGGTGCAATGATAGCAGCATCAAGCATACAGATTATTTTGGGCTTTAGTCAATTATGGGCCATTTGTTCTAGGTAAGCTATTCTATGTGACAAAAATGCATAGATATATCAACATCAAATAATTTCTGTTTTCCTCCTATTAATTTTCAGGTTTTTCAGTCCACTTGGAATGGTTCCAGTTATTGCATTATCTGGTTTTGGGCTATTTAACCGAGGGTTCCCTGTGGTACAACAAACCTCACTTGTCAATATTTCATGTTCTTAAGTTCATCTCTTCCTAAGCTCATATTTTGGCATAACTTTTTTTTCTCAGGTTGGACATTGTGTTGAAATTGGAATTCCCATGTTAATTCTGTTTGTAGCATTCTCTCAGGTACTACGAACTTCTCTTTGATGATGTCGTGTAAGCTAAATGTCTTTGAATTTGAAATATTATGTCACAAGTATTTGCTCTAACAAAATATGTTATAACTGTTTTGTATGCAGTACTTGAAAAACTTTAATGCAAGACAACTACCAATACTAGAGAGATTTGCTTTGCTTATATCAACCACAATGATATGGGCCTATGCGCATCTCTTAACAACAAGTGGAACATACAAACTCAGGCCAGAATTAACACAATATAATTGCAGGACAGACAAATCCAACCTCATTTCTTCTGCTCCATGGTTAGTACCAAAATAATCTCTTAAGTAGTTGACTATTTTTCAGCATTTTCAGCATATTTTTAAATAGAAAACTTATTTTATTGGAAGCGCCAATGAGCTTGTACCTTGTTGAGATATTGTTGTAAATGTCTCTTGAATATGTTGCCTTACAGGATGAAGATTCCATACCCTTTTGAGTGGGGTTTTCCTACATTTGATGTTGGTCATGCTTTTGGCATGATGGCTGCTGTTTTGGTCTCCTTAATTGAGGTACTACGAGTCTTTTTGGATTGACTTATTTGAGCTTATCTACTAGCATAAGCGCCTGGTAGACTGCTTGAAATAGCTTATAGAGGTGGTTTATGATATGTCTATAAGTTGTTTTAAGCTAGCTCTCCATGATAGCTTATGAAAACAACTTCTAGCTTATATGAAAACAGTTTGACTTTATTTTATCTTTCTTATAGAAATAGCTTGAGTTTATGACAAGTGGTTATGCTATAAGCGCTTAATTTAGTTGTTTATCTGACAGTCAACTGGAGCATACACAGCTGCGTCCCGGCTAGCGAGTGCAACACCACCGCCTCCTCATGTTCTGAGCCGCGGTGTTGGCTGGCAGGGAATTGGAATCTTGTTGAATGGACTATTTGGAACACTGACTGGTTCATCAGTTTCTGTGTAAGTGCTGCTCTTCATTATTGTTCATAGTTTTCACTTTAAATGGAATACAAATTGATTCTTATAGAACCATGACAGAGAGAATGTAGGGCTTCTAGGAAGTACTCGTGTTGGTAGTCGAAGAGTCATTCAAATTTCAGCCGGCTTTATGATATTCTTCTCAATGCTAGGTGAGTGATAAGTTATGGATATCAATCCTATCAAAATTAATGTACTTTCTCAAGATCTTTATTTCATAATTTTCACTTACAAGCAACAATAATTGATGCATAATTCATGTCTTCAGGAAAATTTGGTGCTTTTTTTGCATCAATACCCTTCCCTATTTTTGCTGCTATGTACTGTGTCCTGTTTGGCCTTGTTGGTGAGTATTAATAAAAATCCACCTTTGACTGTGTTTGAGCCTTTTCTATCTCTTTGTTATGACTAATGATTTTGTGTTTTTCAGCTTCTGTGGGGCTATCATTTTTGCAGTTTACCAACATGAACTCAATGAGGAGCCTCTTTATTACTGGTGTTTCCCTTTTCTTGGGATTATCTATTCCTGAGTATTTCAGAGAATTCACTTCCAAGGCCCTTCATGGTCCTGCTCATACAAAGGCTAGATGGGTGAGTTTGTTGTTTTATTGTGTTTCAATTATTTGAGAAGTCAACTTAAATCCATATGCATGCACATGCCTTAGGTGGAATTTCAGATTCATAAAGTATAGAGCTTGAATATTAGATGCATAATGTAGTACATGATATTTTATTGAAACCAATGGCTACTACTCGCTATCTCAAATGCATGTACTGATTTGTACGTTTCATCGTGAATTCATCATCTGGTCATTTATTTCATAATAATCTTCCGAAAGTTACAGTAATTTTGCATCATCTGCTTCTACTTTTGTGATAGTTTGCGTTTGATGCAATCAGCATTCAAAGCATATAATTCTCTTTAAGAATATATTAATTTCCTTTTGATTTCGTTTTTCAGTTCAATGATTTTCTCAATACTATCTTCTTCTCATCCTCGACTGTTGCATTCATTGTTGCTGTGTTCTTGGACAACACTCTTGATTACAAGAATAGCTCCAAAGATAGGGGAATGCCATGGTGGACCAAGTTTAGAACATTTAATGGAGATACCAGAAATGAAGAGTTCTACACCCTTCCTTTCAACCTCCACCGGTTTTTTCCTCCATCTTAACGAAGAAAGTTATGTTTCTTAAAGAAAATATGTTCAGAGGAAAAGTATGATTTCTAGATAAGGATTATATTTTGTTAGTGCGAGAGTTAGGAAGAGTGATGATTGTGTATCATATTGGTGAATTCTAAATGAAAAGATTTATCGTAGTTTAACTTAGACTTCTTCATGGCTTTTCTTTTTGGACTACGAGCCTGTTAGAATTGGCATCTTTGAACTTATTTACTGACAAAAACACTTGTGAGACTGTTTGAGAGAGCTTATATAAATAACTTATGCTAGTCTAAAAGCTATTTTCGGCTTATTTCTATAAGCTCTCTCAGATAGCTGAAGAAAACAGCTTATAGGTTATATGACAACAAACAGTTTGACTTTATTTTATCTTTTGTTATAGAAATAGCTCATACATAAACACTTCAATGATAAGACCTTATGCTATAAGCACTTAAATCAGTAGTTAACGAAATTCAATCTCAAAATGTGTTATTTATGAACAAAGTGGTCAAGTTTGTTAATGCAAGGACTAGCTAGCTAATGTTGTTTGCACATGCATTCTGGACATCTAGGATATCTATATATGCTTCTTCCATAACTTCTCATGCCAGCATTCTGACCTTCCAGAATCATCTTCTTTACTCTGACTTCGAAACCATTCCATCCTATGGTGTCATTCTCAGCAAAAATTGCAGCTAACCTTGTCTTGTTTGGCCGCAAGGTAGGAGCATGACCACCGCCATAGTAGGTTCTGAACCCAGATACCAATGATGAAAGTTGGCTACCCGAGTCAGTCATGGAAAATACATCAGCACTTGCACATGCAATAAAATCCAAAGCAGCCATCTGCATTCACATCAATTATATATTGTTATTGATTATTATTATTATTAAAAGTAATATGGAAATTAATCAAGGGTACTTGAGTGTATTTTGTAGTCCTTCGATGAGATCTAGCAGGATATCGTCAAGAACATATTTGTATATGTTGTAGTCTCAAGTTCAAAACATTCACGCAGTCAGTACACGGTGATCGTTAAATCATGATCAAGCAATCCATAATTTAAGTTCAGTATTTTAGAGTTTAAAAATAATATCAAATCTGCTTGTTTTATGCACAGTCTGATATCACCGATATGCTAACTACGTGAATTTGTGACCGCATTAGATCCAATCTGTCAAGAACATGACTGAATAGTGATCACTTTTAAGATGCAAATGAGAATCCAAAGATGCAGTAAAACTAATTGCCATACCTGAGATGAAAAATTCCTGAAAGGTGCAAGTTCAGTGGTGGTAAGAAGGTTTTCCTTTGTGACTACATTGGGATAGAGTCTATTGAAGGCCTCCATTCTTGAGTTTCCTCCATAAATACGCGAACCAGCCAAGTAAATGTATGTTTCTTGTTTGAAACCAAGACCTGCTAGAACAAGTGCTGCTTCTTCCGGTGTCAATGGACATCTTCCCCTTTTTCTCAAATTCATTGGAGAAATAGAGCTATAAACAATCAATAGAACATACCACAAAAATATCAACAAAAAAATTAGCGAGGATATTTATCAGTCAAAAACATTGTGCTGAAAAGCAAATCGTAGAAACATGCATACGTTGAATTCTTCAAGCGCTCAAGAAAGAGAGGGAAATGCCTTTCTCTGTAAGTTTGAAGTTCCTTTCTCTCATTTTCACCTCCTCCAAACTCACACATGGAATAGGCCACCATATCTATTTCAAATCTTAAGTGCAAAGCAAGATATTTTGTATAGCCTTTTGCAGCTTTATGATTTTCCTTGTTGTGGATGAACATTCCTAGCAACTGAGTGTCTAACATGCTTTGTGAAACCCTATATTTTCTAATCCTTTGGATCAATAGAGAGCCGGCTTGTTGAATTTTTGGGACAAACTTCAAAGCGTGGAAATTGCATTTGCATCTTAACCTCTGCAATAATTTCAAAACATATATAGTTAGTAAAAATGAGAAGCAGGTAATACTTAACTATTCAAGTGTCTTTATTGACTAGTAAACTTGCCATAGTAAAGTAGCAGTCATATTGATCTATATAGCATCAAAACTTTAGATTGGAAATGTGCCAAGTTTCAGACACCGGCATATGTAGTTAGTTCAATCATTTCTGTTTTATTAAATTATCATTGGCGTCCATGTGTCAGTGTCGTGTTTGATGTCTAGTGTAGTGCTTCATAGATATTGACTATGAATGTAAGGCAAACTTCTAATAAACTAGTAACATATTCCAAACTAGACTAATAGGTAAATTTGTGACCTGAATATCAGAAGGCATAGGATCAAAACCAAGTCGATTTGCATATCCAAGGAAGTGAACAACTCTATTTTTCAAAAGAAGTGGAAGCACAATTTTGATATAGTCAGCAACTGTGGCCTCCTTTGCAAGAACTGCATCTGTAATCTAAAATACAAGGTGTTTAGTTACTGATATTGTTGGAACAACCGCAATCATTGTCCTCAAGTACAGTGGGTATATAAGATTATCAACCTGGCTACCAATTGCTTCTGCATCTAGAGATTTTATATCAGGCGGAAGTTCCTTCACAATACCGATATCGTCCTTCAGGATATTTATGAAATACTCTTCCTGATATATGTCACCAAATTGGCTGCAATTTTTTTAATTAAGAATATAAATCAAATAGTGTGTCATACAAATGATATCACATACTTTTCAATGAAGTAAAACAAAACCATGTAATAATGAAAAATTAATTCTCATACATATAAAACATAGTATACCTTGGATCCTTCCATACATTGCTGTAAAGAAATTTTGGAATAACAAGAGTTGCATTCAGGACGGATGCCACAGCCACAGCATTGCAAATCTGTATTCACTACAATAGTTTTATCACTTCTATTATTGGAGATTTCATAAAGAAAGGATACAATCAAGATCATATAGGATGAGGAATCATACTAGCAAATCTGTATTCACTACAATACCTTAATATCAGAAATGAAGTAAATTAATTGCCAATACTTACAGCAACTCGTTGTTGATTAAGACCACCATTTGCACTGATTAAGATGTAGCCATTACTTTTCTTAGATTTCTCTGTCACAAATTGTAAAACAGGCAAAGAAATAATGATAAAAAGTTACACGTTAAACTTCACACAAGTAAAATAGTCGTGTGCCAATGGTGGAAACTAACTTGTACATGATGCAAGACTTATCTCACTTGTGAACCATAAAAATAGCCTATTTTACATGATACGGAGTAGTATTATTTTACATTTTTTAAAAGAATAATATTATTTTACATTAGAAGAAAGGAATACATATTTTAAATAACTTATGAGTTTTATAATACCAGCCAAAAGCATAAGAAAAGTTTATATACCTGGATTGGTTTGAACTTTTCTTTGTGGACAAGGTTTCCATAAAGATGCCTGCTTATATGGTTCCGTCCATAATTTGGATGACTCTTGCTTGAACTCTTTCTATAGTAACAAAAGCTAAGTAATCAGATCAGAAAGAAATTAACTTCAAATATAGTAAAAGTATCTAAAATCATGCATCAATCTGAAAGTTGGTTCATACCTCTGCAAGACCACTGGACGCTAAGTTTAGAAGTCGATCATACATATGTACAGGCGATTGTTTCTCAATGATGTAGGAATCTGTATCCTTCTCATTAAAAAGTGTGTTATAATTATGTCATACCAATTTGCAAATATCAATGAAAAATATGGCATGAATTTTATAAGTATTTGGTAACTTAAATTATACTCTGCTTAAAATATGCACCTATAGCTTACAATAATAAGGAATACGGAATTATACCTGAAGCTCACTTGAATGATTTGAGGCTGCACTTGGTTGAATATTTTCAAACTCAAAAAAAGAGATGAAAATAGAATCAAGAAGGAAAAGACAACCCAACAATCCAAGCATGAGAACAATAGTTCTTATATTCTTTTTTCCAACATAGAACCCTTTAATAGAATTATACTTTGAAGAATCATTTTTCAGACCATGTAGCAAAAAAGTTTTCGAATGCCAGCGACAATCAACCGCTGTCATCCTCTTCCATGAAGGTGGATCATTGCTTGTTATCTTGTAATCTTTCATCCCTAACAATCCTCTAGCAACACCCTTAAACTCAGGAGTTGGTCTTCTAGGAGACCCTTGTTTTCCCATTATACTATCATCAATCATGCATATTTTTTTTTCTTACATATGATGAATGCAAATATATGACCAAGGACCAATATGGACTTAGAAAAAAGAGTAGAGTTTTGTTGTATGAATTGGAAGTGAAGCGAAGAAGTAGGTGATAAGGATATGTGACTAAGAAAGTTGATGAAATGGTTGAGTAAAATCAAAGTGAAAAATGAAAACTCAACCTATGTATTAGGAACTTGTCTTATGAAACAAGAATCATCAAATTAGATATATTGAACAACAACAACTTCCCACCAAACAAGAGTGTGTAGTCAATGACAAAACAAGGTTTTCAATTGTTAGAACAGCAACCTAGTACAAAAGACTATAAGAATTTTGTGACAAATATCATTTTGCAACCTAGTACGAAAGACTATAAGAATTTTGAGACAAATATCATTTTGCAAAAAATATTCTTATTACTAGTATAACTTTTATATCCTCTAAAACAAAATAAAAGTGATAAAGATAAAAAGATATAATTTTCAAAAATATAACATTTAAAAAATTATTGTAACTAGCGGAAAGACGGGCACATGTCTGCTCTTTCTACTGTGCTAACGCATGTAATTATTTTATCATGTTTGTTTGTATAATTTTGATTAAATTTTAAAATATTAATGGAAATTATTGATATATTGATTTATAAACAAAATATTGTCAAGGCATATAAACAAAATAATG